>ENA-UOJA01000381-UOJA01000381.1-human-gut-metagenome-genome-assembly--contig:-C19-NODE-381-length-44274-cov-66.882901_pt1 | contig 44274 bp, 32 predicted proteins | sample MGYA00242337_ERZ723884 | MGnify/ENA metagenome assembly ERZ723884
GAAATTCTCACGACCGGAAACAACACCGACTTCGGCAAAAGCCAGCTCTGCTCAGCTGCTCCGCAATTCGCCGCTGGCTATGCCGCTTACCGGCTCTAACTTACCGCAATCGGTAGTAGAGGAAGGCATAATACACAGGGTTTCCCCCCCCCTGACCCCATAGAATCCCATTTGCAAGGGGTATCATAGTGTTCTTTCGCATCTAATGTGCTGATGTCATACTCCTTGTCGGAACCGTCAACGCGCCACCCATCGCTGTCCAGTGCCCACTCTTGCAGGCACCGGAACCGGAATCCTCAGGGGAGGGGATGATACGAAAAGGTTGCTATATTGTACGGTTTTTGATTAAATTTTGCTTGGATATTGTTATTTTGGTCGAAAAAAACGATTTTTTGCAAAAAGTGAGTATATTTGCAGAATTGCACCAAGGTAATTCAATATCATGATACAGCAGGACGTTTTACATAATATAAGTATCCGGAAATTCAGGGATATGTTCCCGGAAATGCCCGGGAAAGGTTTGGGCGATGATCTTCTCATAGCGGACTTGAAATATGACGACGAACTGAAGATGTTCCAGTATCCTTTCAGGTTCGACGGCTATATGCTGATTTTCTGTCAGAAAGGACATATCCGGCTGGATGTGAACCTGGATTCTTTCCAGATAGAAGAGAACTCATTGGTACTGAATGTCCCAGGCAACATCATCCGTGTCCCTGAGGTCGAAAGCGACAATAAGGACCTTCATTTCATCATCGTGGCGATGTCCAAGTCTTTCATGACAGGTGTCAGGTTCGATTTCAACAGGCTGTTCAATGAAAGCGTTGCCCTTCTGGACAATCCGTGCATCCAGCTGAATGACATGGAGCGCTCTGTCTGCAAGGAATATCTCCAGCTCGCCTCCACCATTCTCGCCACATCCATCCCGAACAAGAAGGAAGCGATAGGCTCGCTGGTTTCGTCCATTTCTTATTTCCTGGGGTCAATATGGGCTGACCGTCTTTCCGAGGCTGAGCGCAAACCGCAGGCTCCTTCTGCAAAGGCCAAGAATGTATATGACCAGTTCCTGCGTCTTGTCACGGACTACCATACTGCAGAGCGGAACATGGCATTCTATGCCGACAAGCTCTGCCTCACACCTAAATATCTGTCAAAACTGGTGAAGACTGTGAGCGGGCGTTCAGCTCCGGAGTGGATTGACTCTTTCGTGATACTCGAGTCGAAGAACATGCTGAAATATTCCGACCTCTCCATAAAGGAGATAGTGTCGAAACTGAATTTCCCGAACCAGTCGGTGTTCTACAAATTCTTCAAGTCGCATACGGGTCTTACGCCAAGCCAGTACCGCAACGAATAAAGATTCCTCAAGATGACACAGATTATTTCTCGAAAGTTGCTAACTTCGTGAAAAATTTGGTGTTATGATCAGCGAAATGCAGATAGACGGGAGCATCAGGGAATTGTTCTCGGAAATCAGTTTCTCCAGAGAGCCGGCAGGGCTCTACGACCCATTGAGATATATGATAGAGGGCGGAGGCAAGAGGCTTCGTCCAAGGCTTTGTCTTACAGCGTATTCTCTCTTCAAGGATGAATTTGACGACAGTATTCTCCAGCCTGCTGCGGGACTCGAAGTGTTCCATACATTTACATTGATACATGATGACATCATGGACAAGTCACCGCTGCGCAGGGGCAATCCTACTGTCTGGACCAAATGGGGCGAAGACGGCGCGATTCTCTCCGGCGACGTGATGTGCATCGACAGTTACCGCCGCGTGTCCATGGCTCCGGAGGATGTGCTCGGCAAGGTCCTGAAACTGTTCAACAACACGGCTGCGCAAGTCTGTGAAGGTCAGCAGTATGACATGGATTTCGAGCATGAGGAGAACGTCACGATGGACCAGTATATGCGTATGATCGGGCTCAAGACAGCCGTGCTTATCGCATGTGCGGCGAAGATGGGCGCGGTCATAGGCGGTGCAGATGACGAAGCGTCAGGAAATCTCTACAGATATGGTTATTCGCTCGGTCTGGCATTCCAGATAGCTGACGACTGGCTTGACGCTTTCGGTGATGAGAAAGTGTTCGGAAAGCCTATCGGCGGCGACATTGTGAACAACAAGAAATGCTGGCTCACCATCAAGGCCTGCTCGCTCGCGCCGGAAGAGATGGAAAAGGCATTGTCAATGCCGGTGGACACTCCGGAAGAAAAAGCAGCCAAAATAGCTGCCGTCAAGTCAATATATACACGTCTCGGTGTGGATGAAATGGCTCAGAATGAAATAGTCAGCCTTACCGATGACGCTCTGCAGTCGGTGGAGAGCCTGAATCTCGGAAAAGTGCGTTTCGAGATGCTCAAGCGCTTCGCGGACAAGTTGGTTGGAAGAAACAATTAAGGTCAATGGAAAAGAAGGAATTGGAGATAATGGCGCCTGCGGGCAATTTTGAATGTCTGATGGCAGCCATTGAGGGTGGTGCTGACTCTGTATATTTCGGGGTCGGCAATCTGAATATGCGTTCTCATTCTGCCAATAATTTCCAGCCGGATGATCTGGCGGAGGTTGTCAGAATATGCAGGCAATATGGCGTCAAGACGTACCTGACATTGAACATTGTCCTTTATCAGGAAGACATTGAACCTTCTCACAGGGCACTGGATGCGGCGAAGGCGGCGGGCGTGGACGCGGTCATCGCTTCGGACATGGCTGCGATAATGTATTGCCGTCAGATAGGTATGGAGGTGCATATCTCCACACAGTTGAGCATTTCCAATGTGGAGGCGCTGCGCTTCTATGCCCAGTTTGCGGATGTGGTTGTCCTGGCCAGGGAGCTGAATCTGAATCAGGTGAAGGACATTTACGAGACCATCCTGCGGGACGGAATCAAGGGCCCGTCAGGAGAACTTGTCCGTATAGAGATGTTCGCTCACGGGGCGTTGTGCATGGCCATTTCAGGGAAGTGCTACCTCAGTCTCCAGACTTATGGCGCTTCGGCAAACCGCGGAGCCTGCTATCAGCTCTGCCGTCGCGGTTATGAGGTCACCGATCTCGAAACCGGCAACAGCCTGAACATTGACAACAAATATATAATGTCCCCCAAGGACCTGTGTACCATCGAGTTTATGGACAAGATCATAGACGCGGGTGTCAAGGTCTTCAAGATAGAGGGCAGGGCACGTTCGGCGGAATATGTGAAGCGTTGTGCCCAGTGTTACCGTCAGGCGGCTGATGCTGTCTGTGACGGGACTTATACGCCGGAGCTCGCCGCGTCTCTCAAGGCGGAACTCTCCGAGGTGTTCAACAGGGGCTTCTGGGACGGATACTATCAGGGTGCGCGCCTGGGCGAATGGAGTTCGGTTTACGGCAGCTCCGCCACGAGGAAGAAAGTGTATTGCGGCAAGGTGACGAACTGGTTTGACCGTATCGGCGTCGCTGAAATCGCCGTGGAATCTGTGCCGCTCAAGGTCGGTGCCCACTGTATGGCTACGGGCGCGACTACCGGAGTCATTGAGTTTACTGTCAATGACTTGCGTGTGGCTCTGAAGCCTGCAAAGGAAGCCGTGAAAGGTGTCCGATGTTCTGTCGCCATCGTGCCGGAAAATCCCGGTGTCAGGGATGGTGAGGTCGAGATAACCTCTGCTCCGGGTGATGTTTCAGCCGGTGACTCTGTCGAAAGCCGTGCCGGCGCTTCTGTCAATGCAGAAGGCAAGATTCCGGTAAGGCTTCGTCGTGGGGACAAGATCTACATCTGGGAAGACTGTTGAGTTTTGCGATTATGACCGGAGAAGCAACTGTAGTGAAAAATGCGGGCAGTCATTTCATGCTGTCATTGCTGCCTGAATGGAATCCTTTTCCGGCAGTCCTGAAAGGCCGTGTCCGCCTGAAATCCAGCGAGGCCACGAATCCTGTCGCGGTAGGTGACAGGGTGCGCTTCGAAACGGATATGGACGATGCGGCAGACATAACATTGACACATCCTGCCCTCATTACCGAGGTGCTGGACAGGAAGAATTATGTCATAAGGAAGTCCACGAACCTGTCCAGACAGTCGCATGTGATCGCTGCCAATATCGATATGGCGTTTGCGGTGGTGACGCTCTATTTTCCTGAAATAAAGCTGCCTTTCCTGGACAGGATGCTGGTGACCTGCGAGGTTTACGGAGTTCCTGTCACCATAGTCATGAACAAGGTGGACTTGTATGGAAAAGAGGCTCCTGAGGCTGTTGACAACTTTATAAACATCTATACCAAAGCGGGTTACCGTGTCGTACAGGCATCCGCCAAGACTGGAGAGGGCATCGATGAACTCCGCAGCATTTGTGACGGGAAGGTCTGCCTGTTCTCCGGAGAGTCAGGCGTGGGCAAGTCATCATTGATAAAAGCTCTGGACCCGTCGCTGGACCCGAAAATCGGGAAGATTTCCATCGCCCATCTGCAGGGCAAGCACACCACTTCCTTATATGAGATGTACCGTCTTGCTTCCGGCGGGGCAGTCATCGATACTCCTGGACTCCGCGGCTTCGGCCTGGTGAATTTGGAAAAAGGGGAAATAGCAAGCTACTTCCCCGAAATGCTTAAAGCTGCGGAAAACTGTCGTTTTACGCCCTGCACTCACACTCATGAGCCGGGCTGCGCTGTGAAAGATGCCGTAGAGAACGGTGAAATCAGTCCTGAGCGCTATTCATCCTACTTGGGAATGATCGAAGACGACAAGAAGTCCCGCTGATCATCGTTTTTTCTGCACTATCTTGTTATCTCAGCATTGAGCCTGATGTCCTCTACGGAAGCGCCGACCATGACATTGAACTTGCCGTTGTTCGCGCGGAAGTCGTGTATATTGACATCATAGAATTCGAATGCTGATTTCGGCAGGAAGATGGTGACGAGTCTGGATTCTCCCTTGTTCAGATAGATCTTGTCATATCCCTTGAGCTCCTTCTTCGGGCGCGCCACTGTCGGATTCTGCTCGCCGACATAGACCTGAACGACCTCTGCAGCGGCTTTGGAACCTGTATTTGTCAATGTGAAGGTGACGTCGAAGCCTTCGCCGCTAGGTGTGACTGCGATGTCCTTGTAGTCAAAGGTGGTGTAGGTGAGTCCGTATCCGAACGGGAAGAGCGGCTTGGTGCCGAGTCTGTCATAGCCCCTGTAGCCCATGAACACGCCTTCGCTGTATGTCACGTATCTGTTGGTGAATCCGCGTTTGTTTTCGGCTTTCTCCTTCGGATAATAGCTGTCGTGGACAGGATTGTCTTCCCATTTCGCCTCGATGCTCATAGGCAGTCTGCCTGACGGGGAGAATTCTCCGGCGAGCATTCTTGCAAGCGCGAGACCGCCCTCCTGACCAGGATACCATCCCAGGACGATAGCCTTGACCTTGTCCATCCACTTGGACATGTCGAATCCGCCGCCTGCGTAAACTACAGTCACTACATTCTGATTATGTGCCGCTGCAAAGCTGATGAGCTCGTCCTGTCCTTCAGGGAGTGTGAATGTCCTGTCCGAGTTCTCTTTCTCTGTCTTGGTGTTGAAACCGGCCACAACTATCACTGTAGTTGCGCTCTCGATGGACTTCACGTTCTCCGGTGTGTCGTATGAACCGTTCTCGTCAGGTGTCACGAGCTGTACGGGATAGTTCTTTCCGAGTTCCTGCATTCCTGCGTACAACGAGATGGAATACAACGGGCTTACTTTTCCGCTGCCGCCTCCGCAAGGTATAACGTCTGCGTTAGGGCCGAGTATGACGGTCTTGGTCCTGCGCCCCGGCTTGAGAGGGAGAATACCGTCGTTTTTCAGGAGAACAGCAGATTCGCTTGCCATCTTGTAGGCGGTTTCGCGTGAGTACTGGTTGTCCTCGGAGATGTTCTTGTCGAGCTGCGGTCTGTCGAGGAAGTCGAATGCTATCAATGTCTGGAGTATGTTGCAGACTTTCTCGTCGATTTCGGCTTCGGTCACGACACCGCTCTCGATAAGAGGCTTTATGAGTTCCTTCTTGAAGTACTGGGCACCCGGCATTTCGAGATCGAGTCCGCCTTTGATGCACTCGAGGGTGGAATATGTTGAGGTCCAGTCTGACATTACAAATCCGTCAAATGCCCATTTCCCTTTCAGATTTTCTCTGATGAGGAACGGACTGGCTGAAGCGTGGACGTTGTTCACGAGGTTGTAGCTGGTCATTACTGAACCTACGTGGGCCTCTTCGACGGCGGCCTTGAAAGTAGGGAAGTAAATCTCGTTGATGGTCCTTTCGTCTGCGTCTGAGCTGACGTGGTGTCTGTCATATTCCTGATTGTTCAGAGCGAAATGCTTGATGGTGGCCATGACGCCCTGGGACTGAACACCTTCTATATAATTGACAGCAGTGCGGGCTGCGAGGTACGGGTCTTCTCCCATATATTCGAAGTTTCTGCCGCACAACGGGCTTCTGTAGATGTTTACTCCCGGACCGAGCAGGATGTGCACTCCGCGTGCTCTCGAGTCTTGGCCCAATGATACGCCCATCTGATAAGCCAATGTCTGGTTCCATGTCGCTGCAGCGGCTACTCCGCAGGCGAAAAGTGTACTCTTGGTGTTGTTCCTTACGCCTTGAGGACCGTCCGCCATTCTGATTTCAGGGATGCCGAGCCTGTCAATGGCTCTGATGTGGAAGCCGTCCGTGGCACCTGAGATGTAGTCGATTTTCTCATCGAGAGTCATCTGCTCCACGAGCTTGGCCGCCCGCTCTTTGCATTCTTTCGTGATTTCCTGAGCTGTCGCGCCCATTGCCAGGATGCAGGTCAATGCTGCCGAGAATAAAATTCTTTTCATTGTCTGTCTGTTAGATGTTATTTGGTTTTTAAATGTTAATTGGCTGTTATGTGTTGTCTTCACAAGACTCATAAAGTTAGGCTTTTAATTTTACTTGACAAAAATTTCCTTCAGGAGAAGGCGACGCGGAAGACCGCTGAACTCGGGCGCATTTTGTCGGATTTGGGGCGGATATGGTGATTTTTCGCATAGAAAAGCAAAAAAATACGTAAAATTACGTAGATGATTTGTTTGGATTGGTACTGTGATAATCCTAAATTTGGCGAAGTTAAAAAGTAATAAAAGTAATAACCATGAAAAACAAATTTTTTGCATTATTTACAATCCTTCTGAGCATATCATTGATTACCACCTATTCCTGCAAAAAGGAAAAGGTTAAAAGCGTGTCGGTGACAGAAGTCGGATTGAACAAGACCTCGACCACTCTCATTGAAGGAGAGACTGAAACCCTGGTTGCTACCGTGATGCCGGAGAATGCTACGGACAAGAGTGTCGTGTGGGAAAGCGGTAATGAAAGTGCGGCTACCGTAAGTCAGGAAGGCCTCGTGACTGCTGTCGGGGAAGGAAAGGCGACGATAACCGTGAAGACCAATGACGGCGGATTCAGTGCGTCATGTGAAGTGACTGTGAACAAAAAGGTTATCGCTGTGACGGGCGTCGTATTGGGCAATACCGAACTGACTCTCGTGGAAGGTGAAGAGGAAAATCTGGCAGCGGCAGTGACACCGGAAAATGCTACGGACAAGAGTGTCGTGTGGGAAAGCAGTAATGAAAGTGCGGCTACCGTAAGTCAGGAGGGCCTCGTGACTGCTGTCGGGGAAGGAAAGGCGACGATAACCGTGAAGACCAATGACGGCGGATTCAGTGCGTCATGTGAAGTGACTGTGAACAAAAAGGTTATCGCTGTGACGGGCGTCAAGTTGAGTGCTGAGTCTATGACACTTCGTGAAGGGGATAGAGGAATACTTACAGCTACGGTAGAGCCAGCAAATGCGACCAATAAAAATGTGGAATGGTGGACCAGTGATCTTGATGTTGTCAGCGTGATCAGTACATCGGGCGGCATCAATGGTTATGTGGAGGCAAGAAAGGCAGGAAAGGCCACGGTTACAGTAAAGACCGAAGACGGTGAGTTCAGCGCGTCATGTGAGATCACTGTAGAGAAAAAGGAAGTTCCGGTGACCGGAATCACTATAGAGCCGTCTTCATTGAAATTGCCTGTCGGAGATACATATTCTCTTATTCCACACGTGCAGCCAAGTGATGCTACAAATCAGGATATCAAATGGTTAAGTACCAATGAGAGTGTCGCTACCGTGAATGCGGAGGGCAAGGTGTCGGCTGTTGCAGCCGGCAATGCCGAAATACGGGCTATGTTGGAGGGGAAATTTGCAACCTGTCCTGTCGAGGTTGATAATGTCACGATGACAATGAAAAAAACGTCATATATAGTGATTTTGTCATTGTCCAAAAAAATCAACATCGAATCTGACATTGAGACGAATTTCACCTTGGACAAGAGCAAGATTACAGTTGTTTCTGCCGATCCGCTCATCGCTACAGTCGATCAGGACCTCAATTTGGTTGCTCCCGGCAAGACAGGAAAAGCTCTCGTAACATTGAATTACAGATATGGAAATGGCCTTCTGAGTACCAGTTTTATGGTTACTGTAAAAAAGAATCTTAAAGACTAAGAAACTGTTCGGCATACAAGGTTCAGGTAGAAAAGGAAAACAGGATTTTTCTTCTTATATTTGTGGTTTTAAGCAAAAATATAAGAAATATTGCCGAACCTTAAGAATATGGACAACAAGAAATTCAGACTCTGGAATCGTATCACAGCTGCCGCAGTCTTTGTCATTGCAGCCTTCACATACCTTTCCACCATAGAATCGACCGCTTCATTCTGGGATTGTGGCGAATTTATCGCTTCATCGTATAAACTCGAAGTAGGTCACCCGCCAGGAAACCCTGTATTCCAGCTCATTGCGAGATTCTTCACAATGTTTACGGACGGAGCGCATGCAGCCATTGCAGTCAATGCCATGAGTGCGCTCTGTTCCGCATTGACCATCTTCCTTCTCTATCTCACCATCGTTTTCTTCGCCAAGAGGCTGGAAGGGAAACCGGCTGAGAACGGAGAGTGGAGCCTGAGCCAGACGATATTGATCTGCGGCAGCGGCGCTATCGGAGCATTGACATACTGCTTCTCTGATACATTTTGGTTCTCCGCAGTCGAGGGTGAGGTCTATGCGATGTCGTCGCTTTTCACCGCCTTGGTAGTCTGGGCGATGACCAGATGGTACGAGCAGGCGGATACGCCGTATGCAAACAGATGGATACTGCTGATATCGTTCCTCATGGGACTTTCCATCGGAGTACATCTGCTGAACCTTCTGACGATTCCGCTATTGGTATTCCTGTACTTCTACAGGAAACGCGAGGACGGGCACTACACCTTCTGGCAGTACGTGGGCATATTCTTGCTTTCCGTAGCCATACTCGGTCTGCTCTTTTTCGTAATCATTCCGTACCTTCCTAAGGTTGCAGCTTACGTCGACCTGTTCTTTGTCAATGTGTTGGGCCTCCCGTACAACAGCGGTGCGGCATTCTTTATGGTCGCGCTCCTCGCTCTCTGCTTCTGGGGTGCATTCAAGACATACAAAGAAGGCAAAGTATTGATGAATACGGTATTGCTGAGCTTCACAACCATTGTGATCGGCTTCTCTGTATTCGCGATAGTGGTTATCCGTTCCAATGTGATGCCTCCGACCAATGAGTACCAGCCGGACAATGCATTTACGCTTGTGCGCTATCTCTCACGTGAGCAGTACGGAACCACGCCTCTGGTTTACGGCCAGTATTACGGTGCTCCATGCCACATGGAGGTGAAAAAGTACTGGGCGCCGTTGGATGGAAAATACAAGTATGTAGATGGGCCGGCAGAGCCTGTTTCTGAGAATACCGGCAAGATGCTGTTCCCGAGAATGTGGAACGGCGGCGACCAGAAATTCGTGAAATTCTACGAGTCCTACACCGGCGGAAAAGGCCGTGTGATACCTGGTGCCGACTATAAGAAGCCGTCATTCGGGGCCAACCTGAACTTCTTCTTCGATTTCCAGATGAACTGGATGTATTGGAGATACTTCATGTGGAACTTCGCCGGAAGGCAAAATGATATACACAGCCCTGTCCCGGGAGACAAGTTCTATGGGAACTGGGAATGCGGCATCAAGCCTATTGACGAGTTGAGGCTCGGGGACCAGAGCAATGCGCCTGATGTCCTGAAGCACAACAAGGGCAAGAACCACTATTATCTTCTTCCGTTGATTTTAGGTATCCTGGGCCTGTTCTTCCAGTTCGAAAGGGACAAGAGAGGCTGTTGGCTGAACTTCCTGCTGTTCTTCATGACGGGAATCGCCATTGTCCTGTATCTCAACCAGTCACCTTATCAGGTGCGTGAGCGTGACTATGCTTACGCCGGGTCATTCTATGCGTTTGCGATATGGATAGGTTTCGGTGCAATGGCATTGTTCCACTGGATGGGCGAGAGCCTGCGCTCGAAATATCCTGCCGCATTTGCGGGAGCATTGACATTGGCCTGTCTCTGCGTGCCTGCGCTGATGGCTTCGGAAAACTGGGACGACCATGACAGGAGCAACAGAAGGACATCGGTCGAGATGGCGAAGAACTATCTGAATTCGGTCGGACCTCAGGGTGTGCTGATTACGCACGGGGACAATGATACTTTCCCTCTGTGGTATGCCCAGGAGGTCGAAAATGTGCGTCCGGATGTGCGCATCGTGAATACTTCACTGCTCGGAACGGACTGGCATATCGGCCAGATGAAATGGGCCTGCAACGAGTCCAAGCCTCTTCCGCTGACTGTCGGACCTGCGCAGTATCTGTACGGTACCAACGATTTCATCTATATCTCGGACAGCCGCAACCAGGTGCTTCCGATATCAGTAGTGATGGATGTGTTCAAGCATCCTGATGCAAAACTGGTATTGGAAAACGGCAAGAAGGTCGATTACATAGTGTCTCGCAAGATGAGCATACCTGTAAACAAGGAAAATGCTCTCAAGTCCGGCATTGTCAGTCCTAAGTTCGCGGATATGATTCCGGATGAAATCATCCTGACCATTCCTAAGAAGAAGAACGTCCTTACCAAGGCCGAGCTCTTTGTTCTGGATTTCCTTTCCAATTATCAATGGGACAGGCCTCTGAATGTGCTCAGCCAGGGCGGTGACTTGAATATCGGACTGCGCGATTATCTGATGTACGAAGGATATTCCAGCAAGCTGGTTCCGTTCAAGAACAAGATAACTGCTTCTGATCCGGGACTAGTGGATGTGGATGAACTCTACGACAAGATGATGAACGTCTATACATGGAATGATATCCGCAAGGATAACTATGATGTTGATTATCAGAACTATTATACATTCCTCGGAGTCCTTCCGCAGCGCGAGCTGTTCGTGTCCACGGCCAATGCCCTGCTCAAGACAGGTGACAAGGAGCGTGCTCTGAAGGTGCTGGACAAATGCCAGGAGTCAATGCCGGACAATGTCTGGCCGCTCGAGTCCATTCCGCTCGGCTTTACTACCAATGATTATATGGTGGTGAATATGGTAAGCGATTATTTTGCTGTCGGAGCCCCGGACAAGGCCGCTGAACTCGGATTGAAACTCGGCCGTGAACTTGTCCAGTCCACACAGTTCTATATGGATTTCTACGACTATGCCCAGTCTGAGTTCGAGACCTGCTGCCAGTTCCTCTATTACCTGATAGATGAATTGGAGAAGGGAGGAGCGGCTGACGCTGTCAAGGAACTTAAGACCTCATTGGTCAATATCCTGAGCGTCGGTTCCCAGATGGACGAGTATCTTAACGAGGCTGACACCGTTTCGGCCAATGATTCTGCTAAATAATTACAGATGAAACACATAAGGAATTTCTGCATAATTGCTCATATAGACCACGGAAAGAGCACCCTTGCCGACAGGCTCATTGAACTTACCCAGACATTGGGTGCAAGAGAGATGGAAAATCAGGTGCTGGACGATATGGATTTGGAGAGGGAAAAGGGCATCACCATCAAGAGCCACGCTATACAGATGGAGTACTCCTACAAGGGTGAACCCTATGTGCTGAATCTCATTGACACTCCGGGCCACGTGGATTTCTCATACGAGGTGTCCCGTTCCATCGCTTCCTGTGAGGGGGCTCTGCTGGTGGTGGATGCTACGCAAGGTGTTCAGGCTCAGACGATTTCGAACCTGTATCAGGCGATTGAGCATGGCCTTGAGATTATCCCGGTTCTGAACAAGATAGATATGGATGCGGCCAGGCCGGATGTGGTGACTGATGAGGTTTGCGAGCTGCTCGGCTGCAAGCCTGAGGAGGTGTATCATGTTTCTGCAAGGACTGGTCAGGGTGTGGCGCCGCTTCTGGATGCCATCGTGGAAAAGATTCCTGCTCCGACAGGCGACCCTGAGGCTCCGCTCCAGGCATTGATTTTCGACTCGGTCTTCAACTCGTTCCGGGGAATCATCGCGTACTATAAGATCAAGAACGGCGTTATCCATGCAGGCGACAAGGTCAAGTTCTTCAATACTGGACAGGAGTATGTGGCTGATGAGGTAGGTGTCCTCAAGATGAGGCTCTGCCCGACCAAAGAAGTGAGCTGCGGCAATGTGGGCTACATCATTTCCGGTATCAAGACGGCTGCCGAGGTCAAGGTGGGTGATACTATAACTCATGTGGAAAGGCCTTGCGCGAAAGCCATTGCCGGTTTCGAGGAGGTCAAGCCGATGCTTTTCGCCGGAATGTATCCGGTCCAGGCGGACAAATACGAGGAACTGCGTTCGACATTGGAGAAATTCCAGCTCAATGATGCTTCATTTGTCTATGAGCCGGAGTCTTCTATGGCGCTCGGTTTCGGTTTCCGCTGCGGTTTCCTGGGACTGCTCCATCTGGAAATTGTCCAGGAAAGGCTTTTCAGGGAGTTCAATATGGATGTCATCACGACGGTCCCTAACGTTTCGTACAAGGTATATACGAGCAAGGGGGATTGCATTGACGTGCACAATCCTTCCGGTCTTCCGGCGCCGACTCTCATTGACCATATCGAGGAACCTTATATCAGGGCCCAGATTATTACCAATACAGAGTTCTACGGGCCTATAATGAAGCTCTGCATCGACAAGCGGGGTACGCTCATGGGCGAGCATTATGTGACTGCGGACAGGGTGGAGCTGACTTATGAGATGCCGCTTTCCGAGATCGTGTTCGATTTCTATGACAAGCTCAAGACGATTTCCAAAGGATACGCTTCATTTGACTATCATATAAAGGGTTATCGTCCTGCCAAGCTGGTCAAGCTCGATATTCTGCTCAATGGTGATCCTGCGGATGCGCTGTCCACGCTTATCCATGAGGACCGTGCCTATGATTTCGGCAGAAAGATCTGCTTGAAGCTCAAGGACCTGATCCCGCGTCAGCAGTTCGATATCGCCATCCAGGCTGCGATCGGAGCGAAAATCATTGCCCGGGAAACTGTCCGCCAGGTGCGTAAGGATGTGACTGCCAAGTGCTACGGCGGTGACGTGACTCGAAAGAGAAAGCTTTTGGAGAAACAGAAGGAGGGAAAGAAGCGTATGCGTCAGATAGGTACTGTCCAGGTGCCTCAGAGTGCGTTTATGGCTGTACTTAAACTCGATTCATAATGAAAAAGGTAGCTGTTCTGCTGACTGTCCACAACAGGCGGGAAAAGACATTGGCCTGTCTCGAAAACTGCTATCGTCAGATAGATTCGATGAAAGGGGATGATACATATTCCTTTTCGGTCTATCTGGTGGATGACGGTTCTACTGACGGGACTTCTGAGGCTGTCCTGCAGACTTATCCCCAGACTCATGTCATCAAGGGTGACGGTTCATTGTTCTGGAATCACGGAATGAGGACCGCCTGGGACGCGGCTGCTGCGGATGAACAGGATTTCTATCTTTGGCTCAATGATGATACATTGATGAAGGAGGGCGCTCTTTCCTGCATCATGGAGACGTCTGAGTTCCTCAGGCACAAGTCCATCGTGGTCGGTACTACAGAGGATGCAAAAGGAAAATTGAGCTATGGCGGGCGGACAAAATCGGGGAAGCTTGTGACGCCGGATCCTGCCATTCCTGTTCCGTGTCAGATTTTCAATGGCAACATTGTCCTTGTTCCGTCTCATGTCTATCGGATTCTAGGGAATCTGGATCCTCATTACAGTCATAGTTTCGGAGACTTCGACTATGGCGCCAGGGCAATGAAGGCCAAGGTTACGGAGGTCGTGGCTCCGGGCGTCCTGGGCATATGCGACAGAAATCCTGGTGTGCCTAAATGGCGTAACCGCGCATATACTCTCAAGGAGCGCGTGGCTTTTCTGCATAGTCCCAAGGGGCGTCCGCCGCGTGAACAGTTTCTGTACGACTGCCGTTGCCAGGGGCTCTTCTTTGCAGTGTTCCACGGAATGTCGATAGCTCTGAAGGTGTTTTTCCCGAAAAGGAATGCTTAGTATGTCGAAATTTTCTTCTTATGTCAAGTCAATGAGATTGAGGACGTTGCCTCTGTCTCTTGCCGGTGTCTGCCTCGGAATTATGCTTGCGGCAGCGGATTATTCTGTCAGCTGGAAAGTGGCTGTGCTGGTGATGCTTACGACGGTCTGTCTCCAGATATTGTCCAATGTCTCCAATGAGCTGGGTGATACTCTGAGCGGTGTGGACGGTTCAGGCCGTGAGGGGCCGCAGTATTCTCTGGGTGAAGGCGGACTGACTGTGAAAGAGGTCAAAAGGTTCGTGGTGGTGATGGCTGTTGCCTGCGCATTGTCCGGACTGCTTATGCTTCAGGCGTCTTTCGGGACATTGTTCGCATTGGAGCCGATATGTCTGATTGTTCTTGGCGCTGCGGCTATCGGTGCGGCCATAAAATACACCCTCGGGAAGAATCCTTATGGCTACAGGGGGCTCGGGGATATGTCTGTGTTCATTTTCTTCGGCATCGTGTCTGTGCTCGGTGCGTATTTCGTGATGTCTCATGCCTTTCCCTACTGGATAATGCTGCTGCCTGCTGTGGCCATCGGATGTTTCAGTGTCGCTGTCCTCAATGTGAACAATATCAGGGATATAGATTCTGATGCCGGACTCCGTGTCACTACTCCGATGCGTATCGGGGTGAAAAGAGCCAAGATATATCAGACGTTCCTGATTGTTTCCGGCTGGTTGTGTCTGGTGGCATTCAATCTTCTGCGCTTCCCGGATGTGTGGCACTGGCTGTATTTCATAACGTTGCCGCTGTTCGTGGCGCATCTTCACGGTGTCTGGACAAGGTCCGGCAAGGCATTGGACCCGATGCTTCCGCTTCTGGTCATTTCCACGTTCCTCCTGTCTCTTCTGATGGGGTTCGGATATCTTGTGTTTCTGCTGTAGGTGCTTAGTAACCTTCAAAGAATAACCTGCATCATCTTAAGGCGTCTTTGCGGTCTATATCTTTTTTCTCATCAGTCATGTGCCACCGGCACACTCCTTCTTCGAAAACAGATCTATCCTCGGAAATCTTCTCTTAATCTGAGGCAACTTATTATTTTCATGTTACTTATGGCTATTCTTGAGAAACCTGTTGCGCCCTTGCTTCATGGGCTTTCCGTGGGGCAGGACTTCTACAAATTAACGGATGCCGTTTCACAACGGCATCCGTTCAAACAATAAGATTGGTTGATGGTTAATATGATATCTCTTCTCCGCCCCTTTTATCTGTGCGGGGCCTTCCTGTTTGATCAGGAATTTCAGTAACTTATTTAAAAGAAGAGACCTTTCACAAATACAAAACTTTAGTTCTAATGTTTTCGTTTTTTCTATGCGAAAGATATGAAATCAATTTCTAAATAACAATTTTTCAGAAGATATTTTTCACTTTTTTGATTTTGTAAGTGATTGAATCATAGGAAGAAATGCGTTGTAAAATATACAAAACGCTTATAAACTAGTGCTGATAGGTTTATTGCTGCTTAAAAATCGTAAGTGTATTTGCCTTGTCTGCGCCGAATCGTAATATTCTCATACAAAACCCCATCTCCGCCAGAAAAGAGCTCCTTTTTGCAAGAAATGCCCTCCAGCATTTTCAATTTGGACCATTATGGACTTTTGATGTGGCCTTTCAAGTGGGAAGGTTGCTCTATGACTCTTTCTGCAACTTCAGAACCTCTTCCACGGACAATCCGGTCGCCTTCGCCACGATCTCACATGGAGTTCCCAACTGAATTAAGTTGATTGCTATCGCCTTACGTTCTTCCTCGCGCGTAATCTCCTTGGCGTATTCAATCTGATTGTGGGTGTCACGTGCTGTTGTCATGGCCTTTACGTAATTTTGTTTGTCAATATTGTCAAGGCTGGCGTACTCGGCGACGTCGAAGAGGCGGCTGAAGATTCTGTCCCGCAGCGCTGCCGGTCTTTCCAGGAGCTTCGACAGGTTCTTCAGGATGTAGAGCCACTTGTCGAAGTCGGTAATCAATTCATCCACGTCCTTGCTGAACTTCTCGACCTCGATGAAGACGAACTTCAACTTGTCCGTCATCGTCTTGCCGGTGGTCGCCTCACGCAGCATATACCTGTGCTCGATAAGTTCGTCATCCTCGTACCTGAAGTTCAGCACCCCGAGGAAATACACCCCGTCCAACTTGTAGTCCCACTCTTTCTTGATGCCGGTCTCCTCATCCCGCTGCGCCTTCTTGCCCTGCTTCATGATCGGGAAGGAAGTGTAGTACAATGCCCTCTCGAAGAAGTGTTTCTGCGTCGCACACTGCATTTCAACAATGAACTCCTCCCCTTTCTTCGTCCTGCAGATCACATCGAACACAGCCTTCCTGTCGTCTTCCATGATTCCCAGCTGCTCTGCCGGAATATAGGTGATGTCTTCAATCTCATGTTCCGGAAAGATGACTTTCAGGAATTCAATGAGAATGTCCTTGTTCACTTCGCTGCCGAAGAGCCGTTTGAAGGACCAGTCGACCATCGGGTCGATGTACCTCGCCTTGATCTTTTCATCCATAAAGGTAAAATTTTTTAGTTGTTAAACAAAATTTGGACACAAGATTCAAACTCAGTTATCGGTTTCTCGTGTCAATCAAGGCTACAATAGTATGCAAAATTTTTCCGAAAAACGTGTAAAAAGACGCTGCCAATGAAAATTTTTACGATTCTTAAATCTTTTATTTACAATTCTTAAATTTTTAGTCGATGTCTTGTAGATATCGTGGTCGAAAATTTCCGCTGACCGAAGTGATCATGCCCAGCAACCCAGCAACAAGGCATCATCAGATGCCGGGCCGGAGTTGGCGGGCAGGGTAGCCATGAGGCGATGGAAAGCCCGAAGGCCCTGATGTGCCCCCTTGAAAAGGGGGGTTGGGGGGATTGAGATAAGCAAGTCCTCACGGAGGCAACCTTGTTGCTGCGCCATTAACACGGTTATATGCTTTTACACTGTTGCCTGCTGTCTGGAGCCTGCGTTGCGGGTCATTTGGATAGGAGGACACGGATGTTTTTTCGAACAACCTGCATGTCGTGATTTGGTATATATTCTTGAGTGTCAAGGAGATATAATGAACGACCAAATGCTGGTTATGTGAAAAAGTGGGTAACATGGCTTTCGCCTTATCTGCTAACTGCTTGTGAATCAATGCTTTCGTCTGTTGCACCAATTTCAGGTTGTTCGGTTTTTCTCTCTGGACATGCCTCTCGGAAGCAATCGTGTCCGGCAACAATCTCCAGTTATGTCTGACAGAAGTGGTCATGCCCAGCAACAAGGCATCATCAGATGCCGGGCCGGAGTTGGCGGGCAGGGTAGCCATGAGGCGATGGAAAGCCCGAAGGCCCTGATATGCCCCCCTTGAAAATGGGATTGGTGGGATTAACAAGTCGTCATCAGACGACCGGCCGGGTCCGGGTATTTGCGAAGCAAATACGTGGAGGACGCAAAGGCCGCGCGGAGCGTCAGGGTTTGGGACAGAGTCCCAATGAAATAACAAGGTTAGGGGGATTGAGATAAGCGGGCTATGCCGCTGCTCGGCTTCACTAACTTCGGTGAGTCAGCATGGATGTTTACTTTTTTTTGGTGCGAGGCTGTCCTGCTCGCCACCATGAACCTATTACTGTAAAAAGTTGACTCAAAATGCTCAGGTTGTCCGTAAACAGGTGGGGTTTCACGGATAAGTTATTCAAAATTAACAACTTGTCCGTGAGAAGGCGGGTTTTCACGGACAAAACCCATTCCGTGAGACAACGATTATCAGGAATAGCAGAGGTGCTCACAAAAAAATGCGGTGCGTTACGAGGCATGAGGCAAACACAGAATTGGATTGAATCGAACAACCTGCATGTCGTGATTTGGTCTATATTATTGAGAGTCAAGAAGATATAATGAGTGGCCAAATGCAGGTTATGTAAAAAGTGGGTAACCTGGCTTTTGCTTTATCTGCTAACTGGTTATGAATCAATACTTTCGTCAGCTGTGTCAATTTCAGGTTGTTCGGGTTTCTCGTAAGCGTCTCCGCTGTCTCGTCAGCTTCTTTCTTCGACTGTGGATACACCTTGTAAAGTTCGCCGTTGATACTCTTGAACTTTTCCTCTAGCTGCGTGCGAATGGAAGAGCACGGTATGCAAAAACCCCTCGGGCTCCGGGTGGAAACCGAGGGGTTATAATACAGAATAATTCTCAAATCATTAGATCAATGGCTCTGCATCCATGTCTGCAGGCTGTGGAAGACCCATCAGCTTGAGGATGGTAGGAGCCACGTTGCAGAGGGCGCCGTCCTTCACGCTCTTTACTTCGTCACCGGCATTGACAACAATGAACTGAACCGGATTGAGTGAGTGGGCGGTGTTTGGAGTGCCGTCCTCATTGACAGCGTGGTCGGCATTGCCGTGGTCAGCAGTGATGAGGATGACATAGTCATGCTTGATGGCCTCTGTGACAACTTTCTCGACGCAGCCGTCAATGCATCTGACAGCCTTCACGATAGCATCATAGACACCGGTGTGGCCGATCATGTCGCCATTTGCGTAGTTGAGGATGATGAGGTCTTCCTTGTCGCTGTCGATAGCCCCGATAAGCTTCTCGGTTACGATAGGGGCACTCATCTCAGGCTGGAGGTCATATGTAGGAACCTTAGGAGAAGGAACCAGGATTCTGTCCTCATTCTCGAAAGGAGTCTCGCGGCCGCCATTGAAGAAGAATGTAACGTGGGCATATTTCTCTGTCTCGGCGATACGGAGCTGATGAAGACCGGCGTTCGATACGATTTCTCCGAGGGTGTCCTTCACGATTTCCTTGTCGAAGAGAATGTGCAGACCCTTGAATGCGGCATCGTACGGAGTCATGCAGCAGTAGTAGAGGTTCGGAATGACGTGCATGCCCTCTTCCGGCATATCCTGCTGGGTGAGAACGGAAGTGATTTCACGCGCGCGGTCATTGCGGAAGTTCATGAAGATGACAGCATCGCCTTCCTCTATCTTTGCGAGAGGTGCACCTGCAGCATCTGTAACAACTATAGGTTTGATGAACTCGTCGGTGACATCTGCGTCATAAGACGCCTGGATACCTTCAGTTGCGGAGGTGAAAGCGGCACCTTTGCCTTCAGTGAGAAGGTCATAAGCCTCTTTTACACGTGCCCATCTCTTGTCACGGTCCATTGCGTAGAAACGGCCGCAGACCGTGGCAACTTTTCCGGTGCTCTCTGCCATGTGCTTCTCGAGATCAGCCACGAAGCCCTTTCCGCTGTGCGGGTCTGTGTCACGGCCGTCCATGAAGCAGTGTACATAGACATTCTCCAGGCCATATTCTTTGGCAACGTTCAGGAACTCGTAGTAATGGTCGAGTGAACTGTGCACGCCGCCGGTAGAGCAGAGACCCATCAGGTGAAGTTTCTTGCCGCTCTCCTTTACATAATCGTACACGCCCTTGACTTCTGCACGGCTGAGAAGCTTGTGGTCACGGCAGGTCTTATTGATTTTCATAAGATCCTGATATACAACGCGTCCGGCACCGAGATTCATGTGGCCTACCTCAGAATTGCCCATCTGTCCGTCAGGAAGACCGACAGCCTCGCCGCAAGTGAGAAGGTGGCTCATAGGATATTTGGCTCTGAGAGAGTCAATGAAAGGTGTCCCGGCTGTGTAGATGGCGTTCGAGTGGTCATGCTTGCCCTCGCCCCAGCCATCAAGAATCATAAGAAGAACTTTTCTATTCATATCTGTTACTTTGTTTTCCGCGCGCAAAGATACAAAATCCCTACCTCTTTTTATGCTAATCATAATGTTTTATTTAATTTTGCATATTGGAATTTAAACAGATAAGAGAATATGGCATTCGACAGACGAAAACGCAGCGGCGGAAAACGCGAAGATTCAAGAAGAGACGGAGGAAAAGGACGTATGTCCGGTCGTAGAGGCGACGCTTCCGGAAAAATGAGCAGAAAAGATAATGAAAAGCCTCTGAAGGAATGCCCTGACTATACGGGAACTGTCCAGATGACCAGGGACGGATTCGTTTTTGTCAAGGTCGAAGGAATGGAGGATGACATATTTGTCCGCAACGGAAAGACCAAGGGCGCATTGAACGGAGATACCGTGAAAGTGGCCGTAACCAAGGAGAAGACAGACAGCAAACGTCAGGAAGGCGTAGTCATCTGCGTCCTGGAGCGGTCCAGAAAGCCGTTTGTGGGAGTCCTCCACGTGGTTGGAAACCAGGCATGGGTCCTCATGCAGAGCCGTGTAATGCCATATGACATCAGCATTGACATAACTGACGAAAAAGGTCGTCCGCTTATGCGGCGAAAAGGCGCCGTCTCGGAGACGGGATATCTCAAGTCTCTGGGCAACAAGGAGTTTGCTGTGGCAGGAGTTACCGAAACGGTGGATGGAGAAGACTGCGAACTTAAGGTCCACACCGGACTTAAGGTGGCAGCGCTTGTGGACAGTTGGGACAGAGGAGAGCCGAATCCGCATGGCTATATCGTGGATGTCTTGGGCGAGCCTGGCGAGAATGATACCGAGATGCACTCGATTCTGGCCGAATACGGATTGCCTTACAGGTTCGAAGCGGAAGTGGAGAACGCTGCAGACGGCATCTCAGATAAAATCACGGCGAAGGACCTCAAGGGCAGAAAGGATTTCAGAAAGACATTGACCTTTACCATCGACCCTGAGGATGCGAAGGACTTCGATGATGCGCTTTCATTCAAGAAACTGGACAATGGAAACTACGAGGTAGGTGTGCATATTGCCGATGTTTCGTATTATGTCACTCCGGGATCTGTCGTGGACAAGGAGGCCCAGTCGAGAGGCACATCGGTGTATCTGGTGGACAGGACAGTCCCGATGCTTCCGGAAAAGCTTTCCAACAAACTCTGTTCGCTCAGGCCTAATGAAGACAAGCTCACTTTCTCGGCGGTGTTCGAGATCTCGCCTCTTGCCAAGATTGTCAGCCACTGGTTCGGAAGGACAGTCATCCGCTCCGACTACAGGTTCGCTTATGAGACTGCCCAGCAGATTATCGACAATGGTGAGGAGTCCTACAATATGGAACTCAGGGGCGGTACGGACGGTATTCATTCTGTAGTCAAGGACCCTATTCTGGAGGCTTCACCTGAAGCTGCGGCTCGTCGAGCGAAGACTGAGGCAATGATGGGCGCAGGCGTGTATGAAGGCTGCCTGATTCCACGTGAACTGAAAGAGGCGATCCTGACATTGCACAAGATCGCGTCGATTCTCCGCAAACGCAGATTCGCTTCCGGTGCCATCAGTTTCGAGCGGCCGGAAATGAAGGTGGAAGTAGATGAAAAGGGTCGCCCTGTAAGAGTATATCAGAAAATTTCCAAGGAGGCCAACTGGCTTATCGAGGAGTTTATGCTTCTGGCAAACCGCTCTGTGGCGGAATTTATCGCCACGGACGGCAAGATGAACGGAACGGCCAAGAAGAATGCCAAGACATTTGTGTATCGTATCCACGATGTGCCTAATCCGGATAAAGTGAATGGCCTGAGAGATTTTGCGGGCAATTTCGGATACAAGATGGAGGACGCCGACGACGGCAGGAAACTCGCAAAAGCATTGAACACGCTCTTGGCTGAGGCCAAGGACAAGCCGGAGTTCGCAGCGATAGAAATGCTTGCGCTCAGGTCAATGGCGAAGGCTTGCTACAGCACCGACAATATCGGGCATTATGGCCTTGCATTCAAGTTCTACACTCATTTCACATCGCCTATCAGACGTTACCCTGACACGATGGTGCACAGGCTACTCGCGATGTATCTGGACGGAGCCGATTCACAGAACAAGGCATATTATGAGGAACAGTGCAAGCATGCATCTGAACGTGAAGTAGTTGCAGCAGAAGCCGAGCGCGCAAGCACGAAGTACAAGCTCGTGGAATTTATGCAGGACAAGGTGGGCGGAGAATATGAAGGACATATTTCAGGACTTACCGAGTGGGGAATGTACGTGGAGATAGAGCCGACAAAGATAGAAGGTATGGTTGCGCTGCGAGACATCCAGTCTGATTTCTTCGAGTTCGACCAGGACCATTACAGGATAGTCGGAAAACGTACCAAAGTTGTTTACAGCCTCGGTGATCCTGTAAAAATACGCGTGAAAGCTACTAATCTGGACCAGAAGCTGCTTGACTATGAACTGGTTGAGACCGGAAATGAGCGCAGAGAGGACTCTGTTCCGGATATTCCGGGCCAATATGAAGAACGTCGTCCTGCGGCAAAGGTCTTCGACAGCACTTCCAGAAAGAAAGCCGCTCCTGGAGAAGGAGACAAGGCCGCACGGAAAGCTAAGGTAAAACAGGCCATAAAGAGGTCCAAGTCCGTTTCCAAAAAGAAATCCTGAGATGGGTAAGGGAATTGACAACCTGCGCTATCGGGAGATGGAAGTCGAGGACGGGAAATGCCCGGATTGTTGCCGGGCGTTTTCCAGATTTAATATTTGATGCGGGGTTTTGTCAATGCCTCATGCAGCTGATTGTCATATCTCAGACGCACTTGCACGCCTGCTTCCTGATAATAATATCTCGTAGCGATTTCCTCCTCTATGAACGGAATTATTTCCTGTTTCTTGAGAAGAAGGAACTGCTCTTTCTCCATGTCCAGCTTTTTCGCGAGCGCATCCAGCTCATCCTTCATTGTCCCGGCCATTCCATCCTTTTCAAGCTCTTTCTTCATCTGGTCGTACAATGTCTTGGCTCCTGACCTGTAATCGAAATCCTGTCCCTTTGCGTACTGGATAAAGTCCTCATAATCAGCGTCTGAGAAATGGAAATCTTCCGGAGACGGAATGCTCTCGTGCTTCTTCACGTACTCCAGAGAATATCTGTCAATGATACCGTTGAGGACCAGCGAATACACCAGACGGCTGTACTGTCTTTCTGTCAATGTGTCGTCAGGCATGATGCCGCCGCCGTCGCGGACAGGACGCCCGTGCGCAGTGAAAAACTGATGTGTCAATGAATCCGGAATATGGCCCACGCTGCCGTCGGATTTGCGGTGGCTGTAGTCAATGGCCTGAATGCATCTTCCGCTCGGAGTGTAATACTTGGCCGTGGTTATTTTCAGCTGTCCGTTATAAGGTAGCGGGCGGATGCTCTGCACAAGTCCCTTGCCGAATGTCCTCGAACCCATTACAGTGGCCCTGTCCATATCCTGGAACGCTCCGGACACGATTTCTGCAGATGAGGCAGTGCCCGAGTCCACCATGACGATTATCGGAATCTGCGTGTCCACCGGTTCCGTCAATGTGCGGTATTCATCTTTGGTCACGTTTCCGTTGCCCTTGGAAGTGACGACGAGGGAACCCTTCGGGACAAAGAGCGAGACAATGTTCACCGCCTCCTGGAGCAGACCGCCGACATTGCCGCGAAGGTCCAGCACCAGCTGTTTCATCCCCTGCTTTTTCAGATGGAAATACGCATTGCGCACATCCCCGGATACATTTTCAGTGAAACCGGTCTGGAGAATATAGCCGGTCGTGTCATTGATCATACCGGCATATTCCACGTCCGGAAGGTGGATTCTTTCACGGGTGACAGTGACCTTGACGGTGTCCCCGGCCTTCCATGACTCGCCGCCGCGGAGCTTTTTCACATCGAAAACGACAGATGTGCCCGGCTTTCCCTTCATCTTGGAAGTGGACTCGCCGGCATCCAGCCCGATGACGGACAGCCCGTCTATCGCCGTGATTTCATCTCCGCATTTCAGCCCAGCCTTGCTTGCAGGGGAGTTTTTGTATGGTTCATTGATGACAATGTTGCTCTCCTTCGTAGGCTTGTAGATGATGGCTCCGATACCCCCGTAGGTCTTGCCGATCATGAATTCGAAATCGTCATTGTCCTCCTCCGGAACATAGATGGTATAAGGATCGAGTGACTCGAGCATCGCATTGATGCCGGCTTTCTCGATTCTGTCAATAGGAAGAGAGTCGACGTATGATTTGTTCAGTTCTTTGAGGATAGCATTCTGGATTTCAACCCATTGTCCTAACTTGAAACTTTTGGACTGCCCGAATGAAGGGGCTACAGATATGACCAATGCTGCAAGTGCAGCTATCAATTCAGTGCGTTTCATTATAAATGAATTATTTTGTTGCAACTGACAAAGATAGCAATCTATTTTGATTTCCTTTTGTGATTGTCCGTGAAATTGATACCTTTGCACCCGAATATATAAGGTAAAATTAAAGCAGTATGACGATTATTTTTGCAACGGGCAATAGCTGTAAACTGCGTGAAGCATCGGAAATTTTAGGTGGGGGCTTTGAGCTCGTTACCCCGGCCTCAAAAGGGATTACGGAAGATATCCCTGAAACCGGCACGACTCTGCGTGCCAATTCTTTACAGAAGGCGCAATACATTTTCGACCACACCTCAGGTGCGGATTGTTTTGCGGATGATACCGGACTCGAGGTGGATATTCTCGGAGGTGCTCCGGGAGTCTATTCGGCCAGATATGCCGGTCCGGACAAGAGTTTCAGCGCCAACATTGACAAACTCCTCGATGAGATGGCCAGAAAAGAGTATGAGGCATCTGTTGCCAGAGAATATGGCATCGCTACGCCCAAGGCCACGAGAAGAGCAAGGTTCAAGACCGTGATAACCCTGATTCTGGATGGCCAGAAGCACTTTTTCGAGGGTGCTATGGAAGGCAGGATTTCTTACGAAAGGGTAGGAAGCGGAGGCTTCGGCTATGATCCGGTTTTCATTGCCGACGATTATCCTGACGTGACGGTGGCCGAACTTACAGATGACCAGAAAAACGCGATTTCCCACAGAGGAAAGGCGTTGAGGTCAATGGCTCAGTGGCTTCAGGAGCACTCGGCCAAGTAGCCCTACCGGTGACAATGCCATGGATGAGCAGGTTATAATACTGAATTACACGAAGATACGGGACAATTCCATAGTTGTCCATACATTGAGCCGGACTTACGGCCGCAAGAGTTTTCTGGTCAGAACCGGAGCGAAGGCCAAGATGGCATTCTATCTTCCGCTCAATATCCTGGAACTTTCCGTCACTGAAAACCCCAAATCGGATTTATGGTATGCCAGCCCCGTGGCGGCGAAATATCCTCTGCTCGGAATCAGGAACAATGTATTCAAGAATGCAATCTCCCTGTTCATGGCGGAGGTGATTTACCGTACAGTAAAGGACGGAGCGGCAGAGGACGGCCTGTATGAATGGTGTGAGCATCAGATATTGACCTTGGATGCCCTGCAGTCGGATTTCAGCAATTTCCACATCTATTTTCTGCTGGAGTTCTGCATTGCCCTCGGCTTCCGTCCGGAAGTGGCTGACCTGCTGCCTTTTACTGATGAGAACCAGGCTGTTGTGGCTCAGTTCATGCGTTCTGACCTGGCTTCGGCAATGCTGATTCCGCTCACCGGCCGCGTCCGTGGCGACATAGCCTCCTCCATAATCCGCTACTTGGAATTCCATACCGAGTCCGCCATCAACATCCGCTCCCTGCAGGTCCTCCACGAACTGTTTTCGTGAAGCGGCGGGCTGCAGCGGACAATACCAAATAATAGCTAAATCCATAGGCGCACAATCCCAACAATTTGGGATTGTGCGCTCATTTTGTCCATAATAACTTTGCAGGCGAATCAGGCAAATTACTTGACAATGGACAAAAAAATCTTATCGGCATTGACGGCGCTGCTGGCGACCGGTTTTACCGTGTCAGCCCAGGAGAAGACTGACAATGCTCTGAGTCGTCTTTCAGTGGGCGGATATGGTGAAGCTGTGATGTCACGCAACTTCTACAGTCAGCATTTCAACCGTTACCGTGATCCGCTTACCTACAAAGATGACAAATCTCACGGCCGGTTCGACCTTCCGCACGTCACATTGAATCTCGGATATGACTTCGGAAGAGGCTGGACAATGAGGATGGAAATCGAATTTGAACATGGAGGTACCGAATCGGCTGTAGAAATTGATGCAGATGAAAGCGGTGAGTATGAGGCAGAGACTGAAAAGGGCGGAGAAGTCGCTCTCGAACAGTTCTGGATCAACAAGGCCTTCTCGGGCGGTCGGTTCAATGTGAAGGCGGGAGAACTGATAATCCCTGTAGGAGAGATAAACCAGCATCATCTTCCGAACGAATTCTTCTCTGTATATCGTTCCGAGGGAGAAGCCAAGTTGCTCCCGAACACGTGGCACCAGGTCGGACTGTCCCTGTGGGGAAGCCTTCCGCAGTGGCGTTACGAGGCTATCTTTACCTCAGGTCTGGATGCGGAAAGATTCGGACACGACTGTTTTGTCCATTATGGTGCGACAAGTCCATATGAGTATAAACTGGCCAATGTCTATGCAGGTGCCGCCAGAATCGACAATTATTCCGTGAAGGGGCTTCGTCTGAGTCTGAGCGGATACTATGGATATACTTTCAGAAACACTGAACGGAAGGCCGGTGCTTCATATGATGACTGTCACGGTGCATTGGCCATAGGCAGTTTCGGATTTGAACTGAACAGATGGAATCTCATCGTCAGGGGCAATGCCACTTATGCCAATCTCTCTGATGCCGAGCGTATTACGGCCTTTTGCAACGCGTATCCGAAGCATACTCAGCAGGATGGTTCACCTTCCAAGCATTCGCCTATCGGCAGCAGTGCATATTCATTCGGCGGTGAAGCCGGATATGATGTGTTCAGCATTTTCGACGCCCTCAGGCAAAAGCAGAAACTTTATGTTTTCGGCCGATATGAGGATTACAACACATATGCGACAGGAAACAAGAAAGTCGCCTATACGTATGATCACGTGAAGCGTATGTCATTCGGTATCAACTACAAACCTATACCTCAGATTATAGTGAAAGCGGAATGGGCGAAAAGATATCTGGATTCGGCATATAATGACGAACCGTCCATTTCGCTCGGCGTCATGTTCGTGGGCTGGTTCAACAGAAAATAAATCCAAACAAATATGAAAAAGATTATCAATTATTCTTTGATTGCTCTTTGCGCAGTCGCAATCAGTGCGACAAGTTGTGAGTCCTCTCACGAGAAGAGCGAAGCTCTCACCATTCTTGAGAGCAAATTCAAAGCCACAAACACGGATTTTGTGGAAAAGACAGTCAAACCTACCTATCGTGCGCTTGCTGACAATGACAAGAAACTGGTAGAGCAGCTCAGCGCCCTCAAGACAGATGCTGATGTCCAGAAAGCCTGTGACCTATGGAAAGTTGCACGTCAGGATTGGGAGTGGTCGGAAGCATTTCTGTTCGGCCCTGCCGGAGACTACGGCATTGACCCTCATACTGATACCTGGCCTTTCGACAGGACACAGTTTGACAAATACATGTCCAAATTCCATCCTGCAACAGATGAGTCGGATGCGGCCATCATTGATGATGCCATCGCTAACGGACAGAACCTCACTGGCTTCCATGCTGTAGAGTACCTTATATTCCGCGATGGAAATGCGCGCAAGTTGGCAGATATGACTGCAGATGAAATCTATTTTGCCAAAGGAGCTGCTCAGGATTTGTATCTCAGTTCATTGAAACTGGTCTCTGCCTGGGGCGGGGAAGTGTCTGCTGATGAGCAGAAACTCCTTGATGAAGTAGAATTCGAGTCCAAGGATTACGGCGCAGATTTCAAGAATGCCGGCAATGCGGGCTCAAGTTATTCTACCATCGTTCTTGCAACCCGTCAGATCATTGCCGGAGCAAACGACATCATCGGCGAGGTGAGAGATTCCAAAATCGGGTCCCCTGCTACAGGAGAAGATGTAAATTACATTGAATCTCCTCATGCACACAACTCCATCCAGGATTTCTATGACAATATCATGTCTTGTAAACATACCCTCTACGGAGCATTGACAGTATCTGGAACAGAGCCTTTGGCAAACTCCCTCATCGGCGTATGTCTCGATGTCAAGGAATTCGAGGCTGCGGCAGAGAATGTAAAGACCAATATGGAGGCCGCGCTCAAGGCTATTGCCAATATGAAGAAGCCTTTTGTGCTGAATTACACTCACCAATCTGCAAAAGATGCGATGACGGCATTGGATGGCCTGGAAAAATCGCTCAATGCACTTGATGAACTTATAGCATCTTATGAATAAGAATATGAAAACATATAAGACAGCGGTCCTTGTGGCCGCTTCAATGCTTCTTGCCGGATGTAGCGATGCCTATAAAGGAACTGAACTCGGTCCTGGCAAGACTGCCGACAATCCGGATGAATACTATGCCGGAGGAAAACTGGGTACTACGGCTCTTGTCAATGCCTATGCATATCAGCAGCCGACTCAAGCTGTCGAGAATGCAGGTCTGGATATGGAGTTCCAGAATGGTGAAACCCTTTTCGAAAGGGATTTCAATTACAATACCGAGGGGGCATTTACCGGGCTCGGACCTCTGGCTGTCCGTGTGGGCTGCCTGTATTGCCATCCTAATTACGGACATGGAAAGCGCCAGGAACGCTACCGTGCAAGAGATATGGGCAACGGTTATCTTCTCGTCGTTTACGACAAGAAAACCGATTCCTATGTGATGTCTATTGCCGGAATGCCTCAGACGATAGCCCAGGAACCGTTCAAGGCCCCGATTGATGAAACTAAGATTGAAATCAAATGGAAACCGTATGTAGATGAATGGGGCAACAAGTTCGACGATGGAGAGACATACAGCCTTATTTATCCGGAAGTCAAGATTCCTGCGGATGCTTATTATGCCCCGATGGTGGTCAAACGCGACGGACAGATGGTTACCATTCCGGCCTCACAGATTCCTGATGAGATAGGAGTGCTGCTGGAATCCACTATCGGAATCTACGGTACAGGTCTGGTGGATGCTATCCCGGAAGAGGAGATAACCGCCCAGTGGGAGTCTGAAAGCAAGTATTTCAATTCCATCGGCAAATCAGAAGCGCTGAATCCGGCATATTGGGACCAGGCCGGAAACAAGTGGGCGAGCCTGTATGTGAACAAGAATGGTGACAAGAAATCCTACGTGCGCCGTTATACTTATGGCCTTACACGTGGCCCTGTCCTGGACGGAGCCGGCGCAAATGCCATCTGGAACATCACCAATGTGACGCGCTCTGACCGCCGTTATCATTATCTTGACCTCGCAGGTGTATATTATGCACAAACTGCAATGAACGATAAGGATGTCCAGGACGGCTTTCCTGAATTCATAGCCAAAGTGGATCCGGACAAGAAACATCCTGAATGGCACACCGATGACGTCGCTCAGAATATTTATAACTATCTGACCAGCAAGACGCTCGAGCCTGAAATGTCAGACAGGCAGTTTAAAAATCTGATGGTATGGCACCGTGGTCTGGCGGTACCTGCAGCGCGTAACGTAAACACCGAAAAGTTCAAGGAAGGCAAGCGTCTCTTTACCGAAATGCATTGCTCCGAATGCCATCGTCCGTCATGGAAGACAGGTGAAGACAATATCCAGGACCCGAATATGATGTGTTCAAATGAGGACATGCCACGCTATCCGAACCAGACTATCTGGCCTTATTCCGATTTCGTTCAGCACCGTCTTCATATGAAGAATGACATACGTACAGGCTGGTGCCGCACCACACCGCTTTGGGGACGTGGATTGAGCAAACTCTGTACGGGAGCGGAAGACAGACTCCATGACTGTCGTGCAAGAAATACCTTGGAGGCCATAATGTGGCACGGAAGCGCGCAGAGTGATGCACGCAACTCTATTGAGAGCTTCCGTAAACTGACTAAAGAACAGCGAGATGCAGTCATCTTCTTCTGTGAATCCATCTAAGCGCTACATATTAAATTCTACGGTCATAGTTGCCGCTGTCCTGATTCTGATTATGGCAGCGGCGACTTGCATTGAGAATGTGCGCGGCTCCGGGTTCGTTGCGGAATATGTCTATGGCTCATGGTGGTTCGTCCTGCTCTGGGCGATATTCTCAGGCCTCGGCATCGCATTGATAATCAAGACGAAACTGTATCGGAGACTGCCTGTCTTCCTGCTGCATGTCTCGTTTGTCGTGATTCTCTGCGGCGCGCTTGTGTCATATCTTACCTCGGAGAGTGGTGAGGTGCATCTGCGCAAGGATGAGCCTGTAACTCAGTACGACAACTCTTCAGGTGTCAGGGCAGACCTCGGCTTTGCATTGACACTTAAGGACTTTGAGATCAGATACTATTCCGGAACAGACTCGCCTTCCGACTATGTCTCTCACGTTCTCACGGAAGGGGAGGACTTGGCGGTGTCCATGAATCATATAGGAACGCATAAGCGCTTCAGGTTTACTCAAGCGGGCTACGACAGCGATATGGGCGGAGTCCGTCTCGGGGTGTTGTACGACCCGTGGGGAATAACATTGACCTATGCGGGCTATATTCTCCTGCTGCTCTCCATCATTCTGGTGCTGGTTTCGCGCTCTTCCTCCATCCGGACATGGTACCGCAAGGCTCTCGCCGTCGCCTCTGCCCTGGTTTTCGCCTTTCAGGTCAATGCAGGGGCTGCCAATGCACAGTCTTCAGCCTGTCCCGTTCCTGATAGGGTGATTGTAGATGACTTTTCACGTATCTGTGTTCTGTATCACGGCCGCGTATGCCCCGTCAGCACAGTTGCCGATGATTTTGTCACCAAACTATCCGGAAAATCTGCCTGGAACGGTTATTCAGCAATGGAAATTTTCGCAGGATGGACATTCAATCCTATGGAATGGGAGAAGGCAGAGATTTTTGCGATTAAAGACAAGGTGGCCCGCAAGATGCTGGGAATCAATGGAAAGTGGGCTTCATATGATGACTTCTGGACTCAGGAAGGGGAATATAAGCTCAAGACTCCTCTCAATGACGCTTGGCGGGATGGAAACCAGTTGATGGTCAAGCATCTGCGTGATGCTGATGAAAAATTCAACATTATCAGGATGTTCTACAACGGAGAACTGCTCAAGATGTATCCATATAGAAATGCGGACGGACAGCTCAATTGGCTTTCTCCTGGACAGAGAACAGTGGAAGTTTCACTGCCGGAAGGAGAGTGGATGTTTGTGAGGAAGTCAATGGACTATATCAGTGAATGTGTTGCGTCGGGCGATAATGGACGTGCTTCGATGCTGCTAGGTAAAATCGTCGATTATCAGCGACTCAAGGCTGGCGAGGCAATCCCTTCTGAATGTCGTGTCCATACGGAGCAGATTTATGGTACGCTAAGTTCGCAGCGCTTTCCTGTAATGCTGTACTTGACCGTGGCGCTTGTCCTGGCAGTATTGTATGTATCTGGATTGTGGGGGAGAGTATGCTCTTGGGGCGGAGCGGTATTGGCATTGACAATGCTCATCCATATCTCGGTTCTGCTGGCTTTGCGCTGGATTGTTTCCGGGCACGTGCCGCTTTCCAACGGTTTCGAGACGATGCAGTTCCTTTCCTGGTCTGTGCTTGTGGTGACCATCCTTACTTGTCGGAAATTCCGTATCATACTGAATTTCGGGCCGTTGCTCGCTTCGTTTGCTCTGCTCGTGGCAATGATAGGTAGCGGAAATCCTCAGATTACCCAGCTCATGCCGGTATTGCAGTCGCCGCTTCTGTCTGTTCATGTGATGGTGCTGATGTTCTCTTATGCGCTTTTTGGCCTGATTGCTTTAATCAGTTTTCAGGGGACGCTCCTATGTCTCCGTTCAGAAACGGAAAAGGCCGGAGCTCTTGCGGCATTGTCGCATCTGCTATTGTATCCGGCCGTGTTTCTGCTGTGTATAGGTATATTTATCGGTGCCGTCTGGGCTAATGTCTCTTGGGGACGTTATTGGAGCTGGGATCCGAAAGAGGTCTGGGCTCTTATCACGATGCTGGTTTATGCAGCGCCGCTCCACTTTACCTCACTCAAGAAATTCCAGTCGCCGAAATTTTTCCATTTATATTGCCTGTTGGCCTTCCTGAGCGTACTGATTACGTATTTCGGGGTCAATTTCTTGCTGGGAGGAATGCACAGTTATGCGTAGGGTTCGTTGAAGCCAATCTGATATTGCCAGCCGAAAACCGCTGGTTGGCTGAATAATTTTTTAAAGTAGAGCGACCGATACTAACTTTGCCGATGCCAATGATAGGTTTCATTTGGACGCGTTTGCAGTGAAATGTCAAGTTTGGCACGATAAATGCAAATAGTCGGTCAAGTGAATAATATTATTGGTTGGTTATTATAATGGTTAGTTAGTAGTGTTTAGTTATGGTATCGCGTTGTACTGCCAGATGTGAGATCTCGCCAAAACGCAGATACGAATCTACAGAAGCCCGTTCAGATTCCTGAACGGGCTTCTCGTTTGATATCTGATATCGCCGAATTGCATTCAGGGGCAACGTAAAAAGTAGGTTGATAAAATTAGTCTTGTTACCTTTATGGTATGGTAACAAAGACATTATTAGAGACAATCTTTCCGGGCGTCATATCGTTGAGAACTTTGACATCGTATCGATACAGCATTATCCAAAGGAAGAGTATCCCTGTAGAATTTTCTTCCCGTTGTGTTGTATTCAATGGATTCACATCAGCGGTTTCGAGGAATGGGAGATTGTGTGGCACCGCAGACGGCAACTCGCGGGTCTCCGCCGGTTATTACGAATTTTATTATATCAGCTTGCGGTGGTATTTCCGAACCAATGAGCATATCGCCAAAGCTGCGAAACACCTGTAACTTATTGAAGTATAGACTATTATATAGATTTAATCTATTTCTCAATATGCTCACTCCCATAATAAAACAGGGTGATGAGCATATTTACATTCTGCTTAAAATCGGCATAATCGATTGGATGTCAGGTTGTTATATGGGTGTTTACGGGTTTGTCAGGATGCTCATTGGTTCAGAAATTACCTATGCCGCTGCTCAGATATCCATCGACAAGAGGCTGTCCTGCACGGCATCTGATGATGCCTTGTCAATCTTTGCCTGACACACGGCACCGCAGCCAGCAAATACGCCGGCCGGCTGCACAAAGCAAACTGCGCAGCTCAGCCTAGGGCTGCTCCGCTTGCTTTGTGCCTCGGGCGCACTATGAAATAAAAATCAACAGAGATTTTACGTTGACCCCGGATTTTACGTTGAGCCCAATCTTCGAAACTGTCGTCAGTTGCGACAAAAATAAAAAAACACCGCGGCGGATGTGCTGCGGTGTTTCTGGTGGGAGCAGAGGGAGTCGAACCCCCGACCCTCTGCTTGTAAGGCAGACGCTCTGAACCAACTGAGCTATGCTCCCAAACAAACTTGCTCCTGAACCAGGACTTGAACCTGGGACCCTCTGATTAACAGTCAGATGCTCTAACCAACTGAGCTATTCAGGAATTGTATCCCTGTTGTTTCGTAACGGGATTGCAAAGGTACAACAATTTCTGTTTCCTGCAAATTTTTTTCTGCATTTTTTTGCTAACTTTGTCAAGATATTTTAGGACATCTGTTGGACTTATTTTGGAAGATGCTGATTTTCAGTTTTTTAGAGGATATGTGCCAGCCAAATAAAGAATAACCTTATTTATATGGATATCGATCTCTTATCAAAAATGGTTAAAGAACTTATCCTTGACAATGATGAAGTGTCATTGCCGGGAGTCGGTTCTTTCGTGGCAGAACTTGTTCCATCCTCATTTTCGGATAAGGGCTACACTATCAATCCTCCATATAAACGTCTGAGCTTCAGGAAGAAAGCAGACGTCTCTGACAATGTCCTGATAGATTTCTATGCGAAGTCAAATAATGTGGACAGGGCTACCGCTTCGAAGATTGTCATCGATTTCCTGTCGGAGATGCAGAAGGTCCTCGAGCTCAGGAAGTCCATTGTCTTTCCGGGCTTGGGAAAACTGAGGGCGACCAAGGAGAATATTTTCTTCTTCGTGGCCGATGAGGACTTGGATATTTATCCGGAAGGGTTCGGGCTCGAGCCGATTTCCCTTAAGACTCATGAAGAGACTCCGGCAGAGGTTTCAGCGACTATTGCGGCGCTTCAGGATATCCTTAATCCGGAGGAAACGGAAAGCCAGTCCGGCAGTGGTGAACAGCCTGAGTCCTCACTTGAGGCAGAGGTCGAGTCCGACAGCGAACTGCAGCCTGAGCAGCAGGCAACAGCCGAAGAGTCCGACCACCAGTCTGAGAACGAATCTCAGCATGAGGCGAAAGGCGAACAGGAGACAGTACAGCACGGAGAAGCTTCAAGTTCGGAAGACGCGCCTGAAGTGACCGGTGACGGGCAGCCTGAGTCCTCACTTGAGGCAGAGAACGAGTATGACAGCGAACTGCAGCCTGAACAACAGGCAACAGCCGAGGAGTCAGACCACCAGTCCGAAAACGAATCGCAGTCTGAGTCGGAAGGCGAACAGGAGAATGAGCCGCAGCAGGAACCAGAATATGACAATGAACCGGACGTGCCGGTCGAGCAGAATAATTCGAATGAACCGGAGCAGCCACGGACAGAGCCTGCGAAAAAGAGCAGGAAAGGATGGAAAGCATTGATCTGGACGGCGGTAGCCATCGCGGCATTGGCCGTGACCTTCATTGTCGGCTTCGTCATCCTCGCGCATATCGCGCCGGACTTCATTGACTCAATCCTCTATACACAAGAAGAGCTGGAAATCATAAATCACTGATTCCCAGCCCTTGTATAGTAATCCGTACGCGCTTACCGTACTCTGATTGAGCGCCCGATTCTCAATGTGGTCTTGGCCGAAATTCCGTTCAATGCGCAGAGTTTCCTGACGGTCGTGTGATACTTCACGGCGAGTGAACCGAGAGTGTCTCCCGACCTGATCTTGTGGTATTGGGCCTTGGCCAGTTCAGCCGCCTTGCGCGCTTCCTCTTTCTCCCTCAGCTCCTGCTCGGCAGCCCTTGCGGCATAATAAGTGGAATCAGCCTTCATTATCAGGTAGTCCTCCTCGTCGCTTTCCGGGATATACTTGCTGCTTGCATCCAGGAACCGCTTTTTCAAGATGAAAAGCCTGTGCCTCAATGTGCCGCTCTCGAAATCGATAAGCCACTGCGGGTCGAATGCGAAACCGCAATACCTCGTCTCGAAATGCAGATGCGCTCCTGTGGAACGTCCCGTGGAACCGCCCAGACCGATGGTCTGTCCGGCTGTCACCCAGTCGCCAGGGGAAACCAGTCGCTTGGACAGATGCGCATAGAAAGTCTCCAAACCATTGTCGTGACGGATGACCACCAGATTGCCATAGCCTCTGTAATACTTTGACAGTCTGACCTTTCCTGTGAAGGCTGCCACGACCGGTGTACCGGTCTTGAGAGGCAGGTCCACGCCCATGTGCCTGCGCCCGTGACGGTATCCGAAAGGAGAGTAAACCTTTGTCTGATAAGGACAATGATATTCGCTCAATGTATCCACTACCCACAGCGAAATGTCATCCTGCAGGTCCTTCGTGTCAAACCTGTACGGATTCGGAAGCTCTTCGTTCCAATAATCCTTGTAGATCTGGGCGGAAGCCGCCACGTTCGGGTCCTTGTAGTACTTCCAGGTATAATCCTCCAACAACAAAATTTTCACTGCCGGATTGCCCGTGTCCAATGTGTCAATCGGATAAGCAAATGACTTGTCAATCGATTTGACAGGCTGAAGTGCTGTCCGTGGTACGAGCAGAGATGCCCTGCTCATTGTCATCAATGTATCTTGTGCGGCTGCACGCTCGCTCCGGAAAGAAACCAGAGCGAGCAATGTCGCTCCGGCAGTAAGAATTTTATTGAAGTTCATATGATTATGCTGTTGATTACTCTGCACCGAATTCTGATTTGAGCAGAGCTTTCGTTTCGTTGATTTTTTCTTCGAGAAGGTCCTTCGAAGTGGCTTCACAGATGAATCTGAGGTAAGGCTCTGTGTTTGAAGGCCTTATGTTGAACCACCAGTCCTTGAACTCTACGCGGTATCCGTCGAAATCCATAAAGGCTGTAGGAGTCTCCTTCGCCGTGAAATGTGCCTTGATCGCATCCATAGCGCCCTTTTTGTCCTCGAGACGGAAATTGATTTCGCCTGAGTTCTGATATCTTGCGATTTTTCCGATAAGCTGGCTGAAGGTGATGCCTTTCTTCTTCATGTTTGCAAGGACTCTGAGTACCAGGATGGACGCGAGGAGACCGCTGTCGGAATAGAAGAAGTCACGGAAATAGTAATGTCCTGCAAGTTCGCCGCCCCATACGCCGTCAAGTTCGCGCAGTTTGCGGGCTGCGTTTGCCCTGCCGACTTTCCATGTGAACATCTTGGCTCCCATAGGTTCGAGATATTCGCCTACTGCTTTCGAACTGCGGATGTCCTGGATGACGATGCCCGGTTCGTGGCGCTCGTCGATGAAATAGTGTCCGAGCAATGCGATCATGAGGTCAGGAGAAACGAAATTGCCTTTCTCGTCCACGAACATCACGCGGTCAGCGTCGCCGTCATAGATGACGCCTGCATCAGCGCCTGATTTCTTCACGAGCTCTTCCAGTGCTACTACGTTCTTGTGTATCAGCGGGTTAGGTTCGTGATTCGGGAAAGTTCCGTCCATCGTGTCGAAAATATACTCAGGGCCTTCTCCGAAAATCTCCTTCGCATAGAGCGAACTCATTCCGTTGGAAAGGTCGAACGCGAGTTTCAGGTCACTGTAGTCTCCTTTGTATTTGAGAAGGAAGTTCAGATAATCCTGATGAATGTCTTTCTGATAGACTTTGCCTCTTTCGGCAGCTACAGGAGTAGGTTTGTTCTCTTTGATCCAGGCCTCTATCTGTCCAAGTCCCGTGTCATAACCTACCGGCAATGCGTTTTCACATGAAACCTTCATTCCGTTGTATTCTTTCGGGTTGTGGGACGCCGTAATCTGCACGGAAGCCTTGAAATCGTAGTTTGCGGTGCCGAAATATACCATTGGCGTGGTGCTCAGGCCGATATCGTAAACATCGGCGCCTGCGTCATTGATACCCTTCAGAAGGTACTCGTGGATCTCGTCAGATGAAACTCTGCAGTCTCTTCCGACAAGCACCTTGTCAGTACCGAGAAGTTCAGGAAGAAAATATCCTACCTTATAGGCAGTGTTTTTGTCGAAATCCACGTTATAAATTCCGCGGATGTCGTAAGCGTGGAATGCTCCCATAATCTATTTTATTTTAGTGTTGTAATGTGTCGATACCTTGCCCTTGGCAATGTTCTGCAATTTCTTGGAAATCATCTTCTTGCGGATAGGGGAGACGTGGTCTACGAACATGTCGCCGTCCAGATGCGACATCTCGTGCTGGACCATGCGGCAGGCGAACTTGTCGAACGTCTCCGTCACCTTTTCCCCGTTTTCATTATAGTACTCCACAGTCATTGACTTGGGTCTGCTCACCTCGCAGTAGATTCCCGGGATGCTCAGGCAGCCTTCCGAATAGTCGGTCTCCTCCTTGCTCTGCTCGAGAATGACCGGATTCAGCATGGTGCGCTTGAAATCCTTGAGATAGTCATAGACGTCGGTCATGCCGGTGCCGTCCACTATCAATGCCCTTTTTCTGACGCCTATCTGAGGTGCGGCCAGACCGCAGCCGTCGGAGTGTTTCAATGTATCTTTCAAATCCTGGACAAGCGAAGCAATGCCTTCCTTGTCCTCAATGTCGATTTCTTCAGCTCTTGCCCTGAGGACTTCCGAGCCGTATAAATATATAGGTTGTATCATATTCTGAATTATTTTTTCCTGCGGCGTTTCCCGGAAGCGTTTCGGGACAATGTCTCAGGAATCTGAATGGCGGCGGGGTTCGCCGCAAAAGATATGCCACCGTTCTGTGACGCATTTTCGCGGTCCAGCCAGCTCTGCAGTATTATGGCGGCGCTGATTTTGTCCACGGAAGCCTTGTCCTTTCTTTCGGAAGCCTTCATTCCGCCGTCAATCATGGCCCTATGTGCCAGCACCGATGTAAATCTCTCATCTTCAAGCGTTACCGGTACGTCCGGAAAGGCCTTGGCTAGCTGTTTCAGGAAAACATCCACGTCTGCTGCAGCCTCTGACGGCTTGCCGTCCATATTGATCGGATATCCGACAACGAACCGGACAATGGTCTCGCCGGTGGAATAATTTTTAAGATAATCTATTATCTTTGCACTTTGTACGGTTTCCAGAGCGGATGCGAAAATTCGTAAAGGATCGCTTACAGCCAAGCCGATTCTCTTTCGTCCATAGTCTATTCCGATAATTCTCTCCATAATCGTGCAAAGTTAACAAATAATTTTTATAACAGGGTTTGCAGATGGCCTCACAGAAACAGTCCAAGGCGCCGAAGGTCGAGCACTTCAGAATGTCTCTCATAGATGACATGACTCACAAGCGGTTGTGGGTGATGAGATTTACCCGCACTACTTTTTTCGTGTCCATAGTTTCTGTCGTCATGGTGATAATGGCATTGTCCTACTCGCTCATTGCCTTTACGCCTATTAGGACCTTCATTCCGGGCTATCCGGACGCGCACACCAAGCGTGCGGCGATAAACAACGCATTGACGATAGACTCTCTTCAGAATGTCATCTATACATGGAAATTCTACACTGAAAACCTGAAGAAAGTCATGGACGGGGCTGATCCCGTGCTGATTGACAGCGTGATACGCACTCAGGACGCCACGGCGGAACTGTCTGCGACAGAGCGTAAGGAACTCGACAGCAAGGACTCGCTGCTCCGGGCCAATGTCCGTGCGGAGGAGAGGTTCGGCCTGTCCGGGGCCAATGAAAGGAGACTCCCTATCGAGGGCGTTCATTTCTTCACTCCGCTGAAAGGAGTGGTCTCACAGGGATATGACCAGCTTCTGCATCCTTACATTGACATAACCGCTCCTGCGAATTCGGTCGTATTTTCGGTGCTCGACGGTACGGTAATAGGGGCCGGATGGAGCGATGATTCGGGATATACACTTCAGATACAGCATACCGGCGACATAATTTCCGTTTACAAGCATAACCAGAAGCTCCTCAAGAAGACCGGGGACAAGGTTACTGCCGGAATGCCGGTAGCTATAGTAGGAAACACGGGCTCATTGACCACAGGTGAGCACCTGCATTTCGAGTTATGGTACAAGGGGGAGGCTGTGGACCCTACCAAATACATTAATTTCTAATGACAGAAAAACGTCGCATAGCGATTTTGGGCTCTACCGGTTCCATCGGCCGTCAGGCTCTGGATGTAGTAAGACAGCACAAGGATTTGTTCGAGGTTGAACTGCTTACGGCAAACAACAGTTCGGATCTTCTGATAGAACAGGCGATGGAATTCCGCCCTGGAAGCGTAGTCATATGCAATGAAGCCAAATACCAGGAAGTTGCGGATGCTCTGCAACCGAATGATATAAAGGTGTTTACGGGCATGGATTCGGTCTGCTCGCTCGTGGAGGCGGAAGACATTGACATTGTCCTTACTGCACTTGTCGGCTTCAGCGGGCTCAGGCCTACGATTTCCGCGATAAAGGCGGGCAAGATAATCGCTCTTGCGAACAAGGAGACTCTGGTGGCCGGCGGGTCTGTGGTCATGGACTTGGCCAAGAAGTACAATTCTCCGATTCTGCCTGTGGATTCAGAACATTCGGCCATATTCCAATGCCTTCTCGGGGCGACTGGCAATCCTATTTCGCGCATCCATCTCACGGCATCCGGCGGGCCTTTCCGTACCTGGGACAGGGACAGAATCGCTGCTGCTACGAAGAATGAGGCGCTGAAGCATCCGCAGTGGACAATGGGAGCGAAAATCACCATTGATTCCGCCACGATGATGAACAAGGGATTCGAGATGATTGAGGCCAGATGGCTGTTCGATACGGCTCCAGACAAGATCAATATCGTGGTCCATCCGCAGTCCATAATCCATTCCATGGTGGAGTTTGCGGACGGCGCAGTTATCGCACAGCTCGGCAATCCGGATATGCGGGAACCGATACAGTTTGCGCTCAGCTTTCCGGAAAGACTCACATTGAACAATAAGAAACTGGATTTCGCTTCGCTGCAGGGGCTGACTTTCGAGAAGCCCGATATGGAGAAATTCCCGTGTCTGTCGCTCGCGTTCGAGGCTATCAGGAAGGGAGGCAATGTCCCTTGCGCCATGAATGCTGCCAATGAAGCGGCCGTGGCTGCGTTCTTGAAGGACAGCATCCGGTTCTATGACATTCCGGAGATCATATCCGCTTGTATGGCTGGAGTGAATTTTGTAGAGAAGCCGACAGTGGAAGACCTGCTCGCCACAAACGCGGAGGTGTACCGTGTCGCGGCTGAAATGTGTGCGGAACTCGCACGGTAACAGGTAGTTGAAAACGAAACTTGAGCATTTGGAAACAGAATGGTAGTATTGATGAAGACACTCCAGGTGATAATTGCATTGTCCCTGCTGATAGCGATACACGAACTCGGACATTTTATTTTTGCCCGCATCTTCGGAATCAAGGTGGACAAGTTCTTCCTGTTTTTCGACGCTGGTGATGTGAAACTGTTCAGCACGAAGACAACCGGCTGGTTTACAAAGCTTTTCCCGAAAATGAAGGACGCGGATACCGAATATGGCATCGGCTGGCTTCCGCTCGGAGGCTATTGTAAGATCAATGGAATGATAGACGAGTCGCTGGATACGTCCATGCTCGGCAGCGAACCGAAACCGTGGGAGTTCCGTTCCAAACCGGCATGGCAGAGGGCATTGGTGATGGCTGGAGGCGTGCTGTTCAATTTCCTCTTTGCCATCTGCGTCTATATCTTCATGTTGGCACATTGGGGAAGTGACTATTTGAGCAACGAGCAGAATAAGATTTATGTCAATGAACTTGCTTATGAGATGGGTTTCCGCAATGGGGACCGGATTCTGAAGTTCGACGATTATGAGCCCAAGGATTTCTCAATGCTGCAGGCGGATCTTGCAAGGCGCTCCGTAAGGACGGCCACCGTGCTGCGTGGAGAAGATACCGTGGTGCTCTATATGGACAAGCGCATGGTGGGCGAAATGCTGAACTCTCCGGGGATGTTCACGCCGGCGATACCGTTCGCAATCGATTCATTGGCAAGGGGTTCTGTCAATGCCGGCTCAGGGTTGAGGCATGGTGACGTGGTCATCGGCATTGACACGGTAGCTGTCGCTTATGTGCAGGATGCATGGAAGCTTCTTGCCGGGAAGGCGGGCGGACAGATCACTGCGAAAGTGCTGCGCGGAGCTGATACATTGGCAGTTCCGTTGCAGGTGGACTCGGCAGGACGTATAGGAGTGATGCTGCAGGTACCGGGCATGCAGAAACGTGAATATACATTGGCCCAGGCCATACCGGCAGGCGTCGAATATACATGGAATATGGTTTCCGGCTATGTCCGTGATTTGAAGCTTGTAGCGACACCGAGCACGGGGGCGTACAAGTCTGTCGGCAGCTTCATAGCGATAGGGCAGGTGTTCCCGTCGCATTGGAATTGGCTGATATTCATCAACTTGCTTGCGATGCTGTCGATAATGCTCGGCGTTATGAACCTTATCCCTATACCGGGATTGGACGGCGGCCACCTGCTGTTCCTGATAGTCGAGATGGTCACCGGCCGCAAACCGAGCGAGAAGTTTATGATGGTAGCCCAGATATTGGGCATGTTCCTGCTGATGGCGATAATGGTTTTCGCCTTCGGCAATGATATAATGCGATTGTTCCGTTAATGTAAAATTTACCTGTTATGAGAAGATTTTATCAGATAAAAAATGTCATTGCATTGTCAATGCTTATGGTACTGGCTTCTTGCCGCGGCGGCTCTGACAAGCCTCTTCTGCCGAATGTGAGCGGAAAAGCCGGCGAAGTGATAGTGGTGATGGACAAGAGCGACTGGGACGGCAACCTCGGCGGTGAAACCCGTGGCGTGCTTGCTGCGGACTATCCTTTCCTGCCTCAGAGAGAGCCGACTTTCTCCATTGTCAATGTTCCTCCTACGGGATTTGCGGACCTTTTCAAGATACACAGGAATATACTTATATATAATATATCGCAGGACGTAAGGAAGAGCGGCGTGATCTATCGCAATGACCAGTGGGCCTATCCTCAGTGCGTGATCCAGATTTCCGCACCGTCTGCCGATTCTGCCGCCACATTGCTGCAGAAGAACAGCGAGCGCATAGTTTCGACCATCGAACAGGCCGAGAGGGACAGGATCATTGTCAATGCCAAGAAATATGAGGCTCCGGGCGTCCAGCCTGTGGTCAAGGAGATGACCGGCGGTTCACCATGCTTCCCGATGGGTTACAAGGTCCGCAAGAAGACGGACAATTTCATCTGGATTTCAGACGACAAGCAGTACACTACGCAGGGCGTATTCGTGTACAAGTATCCTGCAGCGCAGGTGGAGAACTTCACGGAGGAGAACATCATCGCGCACAGAAACCAGTTTCTGAAGGAGAATGTGCCGGGAATGTTCGACAATACGTATATGATTACCAATGAGATAGCCACTCCGGAGGTAAAATTCATCCGTTTCCGCGGCCGTCAGTTCGCTGAGACCCGCGGACTGTGGGAGGTCTTCGGAGACTATATGGGAGGACCTTTCGTGTCACATTCCTTCTACAGTCGTGACGGTAAGGACATCATTGTCCTGGACGGCTTCGTCTATGCCCCTAAATATGACAAGCGCCAGTATCTCAGACAGGTAGAGGCTGTTCTCTACTCATTTGAATGGGCTGACGACCATTCCGGAAACAAGCAGTCTGAGGAAGAAGTGATACCTGCTTTGACTACTAAATGACACATTGATCAGTAACATGTAGAGGCTGATTCCAAACAGCGGTTTCAGCCACTTTGGTTTCTTAGTAAACACAAAATGTATGAAATTCAGAAAAATTTTATTATTCGCGGCAATCTCTTTTATCGTAGCACCCGCCTGTGCACCGAAAACAACGGAATGGACAGGATGGACAAACCCGCTTTTCGAGGGGCAGTATGCCGACCCTGAGGGGATAATGATCGGAGATGAACTGTGGATATATCCGACTGCATCGCATCCATTCGAGGAACAGCTCTATATGGACGCCTTTTCCTCCAAGGACCTGAAGACCTGGACCAAGCACAGCAACATCATCACCAACAAAGAGATAAGCTGGCTCCGTAAGGCCCTTTGGGCTCCGGCCATCGTGCATAAAGACGGAAAGTTCTTTCTTTTCTTCGCCTGCAACAATGTTTATGAAGGAGATGCGGGCGGCATTGGCGTAGCGGTGTCAGACAAGCCTGAAGGCCCTTTTCAAGACCTTCTCGGCAAACCGCTTCTGAACGACATCGTCAACGGCGCCCAGCCGATAGACCAGTTCGTCTATCAGGACCCGGCATCCGGTGACTGGCTGATGTTCTACGGCGGCTGGGGACACTGCAATCTCGTCAGACTCGCTGATGATTTCAAATCCATTGTCCCGTTCGAAGACGGAAGCCTTTTCCGGGAAGTCACGCCTGAGGGGTATGTAGAAGGGCCGTTTATGATCCAGCGTGACGGCAAGTTCTATTTCATGTGGAGCGAGGGGAAATGGCGCGAGGACAACTACCGTGTAGCCTATTCCATTTCAGACACCCCTTATGGTCCGTTCAAGAGAATCGGAACCATACTGGAAAGTGATCCGGAGCACGGAACTGGCGCAGGACATCACAGCGTTGTGCGGCGCGGCGATGATTTCTACATCATCTACCACCGCCATCCTCTCGGTTCCACCGACGGGGACAACCGCGTAGTCTGCATTGACCGTCTCGAATTTGATGAAAACGGCTTCATCCTTCCTGTGAAAATGTCTTAGGGAGGACGAAGAATTGCGGTTTGCCTGACTCGATTTGAGGAGGGAGTAAAGTGGCCGCGAGTAAAAAAATGCATAATCGTAAAGAAAATATTTTGCGATTTAGAAAATAATACATACCTTCCCATCTTTGACACTTTGATTTTAAGATATCAAGGCCCCAGAGCGCTGTAATG
>ENA-UOJA01000397-UOJA01000397.1-human-gut-metagenome-genome-assembly--contig:-C19-NODE-397-length-43460-cov-6.533210_pt1 | contig 43460 bp, 39 predicted proteins | sample MGYA00242337_ERZ723884 | MGnify/ENA metagenome assembly ERZ723884
AAGGGTATATTCGTTCATACTCATCCTCTTTATAATAATATATACCGGGCAGAATCACGACAAATGCTGCGACGGTAACGTAGATATCTGCAACATTAAAAATCGGAAAATCAATCAGGCAGAAGTAGAAAAAATCAACCACATAATTATAACGGATACGGTCAATAAAATTACCAATTGCTCCTGCAAAAAACAGCATGCATGCAAAATTCAGCCAGAAAAATCTGCGTTCAGCCGGAATCCGTTTGAAATAAAGATATGCAATTAAAAGCAATATTACAATTGTAAATATAATCAAAAACAAATATCTGCCCTGAAACATTCCGAAAGCTGCGCCCCTGTTTTCAAGGTAGCGCAGTTCAAACACACCTTTCCAGAGCACAATTGCCTCCTGCCCTTTCAGCTTTGCAATGGCAGCCTGTTTTGTCACATAATCAAGCAGAATTAAAAGGACTGCGATAATGGCGCCCACTGCCCCTTTTTTGAAACACGTCTTTTCCATCCTTTTCCCCTACATTTCCATAATGATTTCTCTTGCAAGATTTTCCGGGATTTCTTTTGCATATTGTTCATTTTCAAACACTTTGATTGCTCCGATACCATCCTGCAACACAAAACGCAATGCACCATTTCGGACTTTTTTGTCGGTATACAGCTTTTTTACAAGTGCTTCTCTGTCAATATAGTCTGGAATCTCGGTCGGAAGTTTTGCTTCTGTGAGCAGATTGCGCATCAGCACTTCATCTTCGTCTGTGCAATAACCTAATTTCTTAGCCAGTTTTACTTCCGCTATCAAACCAATGGAAACTGCCTCGCCGTGAAGCAGCCGGTAACCGCTGACGGTTTCAATTGCCCTGCCGACAGTATGTCCTAAATTAAGTGTTTCACGCAGACCACTTTCCAGTTCGTCTTTCATGACCACATGGTACTTTATCTCACAATTCTTTTCTGCAATGTAGCTGCATGCCTCATCGTCATTTTCAAGAATATCTGGAATGTGTTCTGACAGATAATCAAAGAATGCACGGTCTGCCATACAGGCATGCTTGATTGTCTCTGCCAGACCGCTGGACAACTGTCTCTCCGGAAGGGTTTTCCATGATGCAATATCAATGTAGACCTTCTCCGGCTGATTAAATAAGCCAATCAGATTCGTTGCCAGTTCTGTATCAACTGCTGTTTTTCCGCCTACAGAAGCGTCTGCGGCAGCAAGCAATGTGGTTGCATAATTGATGAACGGAATTCCTCTTCCATAGGTGCCGGCAACAAATCCGGCAAGGTCGGTCACCACACCACCGCCGACTGCGATAATACAGCAGTCTCTCCGGTAGCCCTTTTGAAGCATGCTATCTTCGACATACTCTTTTGTTTTTCTGGTTTTAGAAGTTTCTCCTGCCGGGAAGCAGACTAAATCCGTTTTATAATTGTTTGCCTGTAATAAGTTGTATATTTTATCGGCATACAGCTCCTTTACATTGCTGTCTGTTACTACTACAAACTTAGATATTTTCCCCACAAGACCGGCTTTTATATCATCAACCAGCTTCTGTTCTAACCCATATCCAATTTCAATCTCATAGCTGTCGTCTACTACTTTTTTTAATTCTACGTTAAAACTTGCCATAAATTTCCACCTGCCCCTTTCTTCTGTCAGATCTGATATAACTGATATTTTATTTTCAGACGGTCTTTTCCGGTTCTTCCGTATTCCCCGTCAAAGATAAATCTTCCATATCCTCTCAGTGAAACGATATCTCCCTGCTTACAGGCGTAAGTACTGCTGATGGAGGATTTGCCGTTGACAAACACCTTTTCGGCACGGATAAGCTCTAATGCCTGGCTTCTGGACAGTTTATAGACGCAGGCAATCACAGAATCAAGACGGTTTGAGGTAACAATGCCCTCTTTTTCTATCATTTCCTGTTCAAAGGAAAACTCCGAAGCATCTACGCGGTGCAGTGTGACAACGGTGTGCCGGATCTGGTCAAGCTGTTCGATAAAATAATCCGCCATGCTCTCTTCACAAAAGAAGTAATATCCGCCGTTATGGTCAATGAAAATATCTCCAAGTTTTGCACGGTCTACACCAAGATTCATCATGGCACCTAAGATATCACGATGCCCGAGCTGCTCTGCAAACTTTGGATAAACAGGTTCAATCTGAATGGCTGCAATCGGATAATTCCACTCATAATAAAGAGCATCAGGAATAAAAGCTATTATCTGACGCTCTGCATAAGGAATTCCACCGAAGCTCTCTGTTTTCGTCTCAAAAAGCTTTTCACACTGGTGGTAAATATTCAGTTCATTCAAATTAAGGAAATCGCTGAATAAAACGATTCCCTTACGATTCGCCTGTTTTGATAAATCTATCAGTCTTTTCTTACAAAGTTCCTGTTCGTTCATAGTTAAAAATCTGTGTGAAGCCCCTTTGTTTCAAATGTATCGACCAGACTTAAAAAATCTCCCGAAATATCTACAGATGCCGGTGTAATGATGAATATGTAGTTGGAGATTTTCTGGAGATTGCCACTGATGGCAAAGCAGGAACCTGATGTAAAGTCAATAATTCGCTGTGCAATCTCTACATCCAGACCTTCTACATTCAGCACAACCGTGCGGTTGCTGAGAAGTGTCTCTGTAATCTCTCTTGCGTCCTCTACCGAAGTAGGTTTAATAACGCATACTTCCATTCCCGGGATCCCCGATGCCTTCTTTGCCGGACGGATTGGAGTTACCTTCGGAGTTGCCTTAACAGGCTTCTCTTTGGAAGAACGATCCTCATAATCATCCTCAAAGCTGTCAGCTTTCTTTTCTCTGCGGGCACTCGGTTTCTTTACCGGCTCGTCATAGTCATCATCATAGTAATCATCGTCATAAAAATCGTCCTCGTCATCATCCGGATTCAGACGCATAATATTTAAGAACTTGTCAAGTACTCCCATGATATCATTTCCTTTACTTGTTGTAGTTTCTTGCACCAAAAATACCAGTGCCGACGCGTACCATGGTAGAACCTTCTTCGATGGCTACCATGTAGTCTCCTGTCATTCCCATAGACAGAATTTCCATAGATACATTATCTATGTTTTTATTTGCAATGTCAACAGCTAATTGTTTTATTTTCCGAAAATACGGACGGTTTTCCTCTGCATCTTCAACATATGGTGCAATTGTCATAAGACCTTTGATACGGACGTTTTCCAGTTTGGAAATATCTTCCACCAGAAGCATTGCATCCTCTGCGGAGGTGCCAAACTTGGACTCCTCTCCCGCAATATTTACCTCTACTAAAATCGGAATGATGATATTCTTTTTCTTTGCCTGGATATTGATTTCTTCTGCAAGGCGGTAAGTATCCACCGAATGGATTAACTCTGTCCTGCCGGCGATATATTTTACCTTATTGCGTTGTAAATGCCCAATCATGTGCCATTTGATGTCCTTAGGCAGAACGTCCATCTTCTCACACATTTCCTGCACTTTATTCTCACCAAAATTACGAATACCCGTATCATAAACCTCTTCTAACATTTCAACCGGTTTTGTCTTGCTGACGGCAATGAGTGTCACTTCATTCCGGTCACGTCCTGCCTTCTCACAGGCCTTTTTAATATTTTCCTCAACAACGGAAAGATTTTCTTTTAACATATGGTTGCCTCCTATTTCAATAATTCATTTTCATTTACTTTACCTGCATCGAGCGCGATATGATCGTACAGAGAAATACCGTACGTCGTTCCTGTCTTTACAATCGTATATTCTTCATTCTGGTACAGAATATCAATCTGTTTAAACACAGCATATCCGCGGTTAATATTGTATACACCGGAAATGGTTGCCGTTTCACTTCCAACGGAGTAACGGTCTTTGGAATCCGATTTTAGAATGGTTTCCCCTGCTGAAATATCCTCACTGTCAATGTAACAGTAATCATCCGTTTCAAAATATACCGTCGGCGTGACAAATTCGGCAGAAGTATTGCCTTTGTCATCGGTGCGCTCCACTAATAGTCCCCGGGTACTTGTATCCCCGCCCTGCATAAAATAGCTTGTCGGAATCGTGAAAAATTCTTTTTCCGTGATGGAAGAATTCGGAATTTTAAGTCCGGTCTTTGCGGAAAGCATCAGCTCCACTTCCACATAGCGGTCTTTTGCGTAGCGTACCATGGAACTGCGCAGGGAAAGAACCAGATAATCCTGCCCATTTTTGGTCAGAAGTTCATAATTGGCATAGATTTTTTTGTTGTCTTTTACAAAACGGATTTCAATGACTGTGTCATCCGCAAGTGTCTCGGCAAGCGTCTTATCAATCGGGAAAACAATCTGCCATTCTTCATTTGTAATCAGCTTATAAAGCGGGTCCCCACTTGTCACGGAGGAAACCTTTCGCCTGTCATTTTTCTGGTAGGAAGCTTCCTCAAACATATCCGCCGTAAACGTATCTTTTGTCACATTTTCATATCCGTCCGTATAAAAGACAACGATTCCGGGAGCGTCCGCGGTAAGTTTATGAAATGTATTCTGGCCGCTCGCACTTTCCACATAGTCTGAAATGCTGTTTAATGCATCAAGACTTAAATATTCATTTAAGGTAGAGGAAAGTTCATCCTTAAAGCTGTAAACCGTATAAAACGCCAGCGGGTCATACGCATTTTCAAAACTTGAAATACTGCTTTCCAGCTTGTCTAACTGTTCGGCATCCATATTTCCACCGTTTTCGTTTGCAGCATTGATGCGTTCTGCCACATCGCCATTTTCGTCGACGGAACAAATCAGATTTCCGACACTGACTTTTGACGCCTCTTTGATATAATAGTTGACGGAACCGCTCTGCGTGGCATTATACACGTTTTCTTCCCGAAGAATCAGTCCGTTGTAAATATTGTTCGATGCCATCGTTCCCTGCTTCACTTCATAATAAGAAACGTGTGTTGTTGTCACATAGGAAAAAATGTTGAACACCAGATAAATGAAAATAAATACAAAGAGGACAATCCCAATATTCAGTTGAAATGGTTTCTTATAGTTTACGACTTTTTGATTTTTGGCCAAAAGTTTTTCACCTCATAAAAGATTCAACATTTCTATATTAGCATTTTTCCCGCCATAAAACAAGTTTACAAGCTCATAAGTTCACGGAAGTTCTTTTGCGGATGTATAAAATCTGCAATCTGGCAGATACTAGCAAAAAGAATGTTTCAAAGGAGGATACTAGAATGAATACAAATTGGATTGATTACACATTACTGACCCTTGTTATCATTGGCGCAATCAATTGGGGATTAATCGGATTTTTCCGTTTTGATCTGGTTGCCTTTTTATTCGGAGATATGTCCTGGCTCTCTCGTATTATCTATGCGGTAGTCGGAATCGGCGGATTATATCTCATCAGTCTTTTTGGGCGAATCCGGGCTGTTGGTCAGGATTCCTAAAGGCAAAAAGAATGCCACAGAAATAACCGCCCTATGGGCAGCAGCTTCTGTGGCATTCTGCATAAACAATATGCTTCCCAAGATTCTACAAGGATACAACAATCTTTGCTTTCGCACATTCCGGAAGCAGTGACTCATCTCTGGAAACACTCAGAATGAACTTAACATTGTATTTCTCACTAATCACATCCAGTTTCTGGATTGCATGACAGATTTCTTCGTCAGTGTCGACATTTGCGATGGTCAAAAAACTGTCAAGATACATCTGCTCCAAATCATGATCCTGAGAAATAATACCGCTGATAAAACCTAAAAACTCATCACAGCTATCAATCAGATAGTCTGTAACATTAATCAGGCGTACCTTATTATTCAGTTCATACATATGTTTGCCGCTCTTATCCAGATAAACAATATTACCGGATGCGGAAGTAACGGAACCATTCACTCTGTTTAAAAGTTCCTTGGTCTTGCCTTTTCCCTTTTCCCCTGCAATAATTTCGATCATGTATCTTCTCCTCCTGGCACACTCTGCACTCCTTCGCATGAAGCCTAAAAGGGCTGTCAACACAAGGAGAACCGCAGTTTTTCTATAAATTAATTATAGTATATGTGAGGGGAAAACACAACCTTTAATTCGCAAATCCACTCAGCATTTCACTCATCAGAAGGTACAGATTAATCCGGCAGTCTGCCTTTAAAACAATAGAAATAACAGGCTCATCTTTGGCATTCTTAGAGTAAAGGACAAGGCAATAGCCGGCCTCTCCGGTTGTTCCGGTCTTTCCGCCAACAATTGTAAACCCTTCCGGTGTCTCGATGTCTCCTGTCAGATAGCGGTTGCTGTTGTTCCAGGTGCGTTCTACCGTATTGCCCTGGGCATCCGTATAGACGGCATTATAAGTCGCCGTGTGGGTGATTTCCTGGAACGTCTCGTTAGAAAAAGCTGCCTGCGCAATCAGGTAAAGGTCATAGACGGATGTGTAATGGTCATCATCCGGCAGCCCGTTTGGATTGACAAAATGAGACTGTGCAGCGCCTAAGGCAAGAGCTTCCTTATTCATCAATGCCGCAAATTCTTCGTCACTCCCGGAAATAAACTCCGCCAGGGCAATCGCGGCATCGTTTCCACTCGGCAGCATAAGCCCATAAAGCAAATCCTTAACGGTGATAACGTCCCCTGCGGCAAGATTGCACACAGAAGAATCCTCTTCCTGGTCCACTGCGTGTTCGCTGACAGTTACAGTCTGGCTTAAATCATCACAGTATTTTAATGCGATATAGGCGGTCAGTATCTTGGTTGTGCTGGCAGGATATAGTTTTTCATAAATATTCTGGGCATAAACGACCTCGCCGGTTGCAAGATTAAACGTTCCAGCCGCCTCTGCAACCTCTGAATGAACCGAGTCTGTTCCAATGTTTGTTCCATTTGCAAGCACACACAGATTTTTCCCGAAATAACTGTGTGTTTCTAATGCGGTTGAAGTCCGGTCAGCCATTCCAAGGCTTACCGCAGACTGATACACCTGATAGGGCGTATCAAGCGAAATATCGGCGCTGCTTCCACAGCCTGCGGTGGTGATAAGCAGCGTATTTATGCAGCACATACAAAAGAACCGGCGTATTTGCCTGATTCTGCAGATATGCCGGTTTTCCTGTTTCCTGAACTTTTTGTGGTTATTTGTACATCTCACGCCACTCTAAATCTCCTCTGTCCAATGATTTAATCAGCAGTTCTGCCGTGGCAAGGTTTGTTGCCAGCGGAATATTATGGGTATCACAGATTTTAACTACGTTGTTGACATCCGGCTCATGTGACTTCGGTGTCAGCGGGTCGCGTAGGAAAATGACCAGGTCGATTTCATTGTGCTCAATCTGGGCACCTAACTGCTGTGCTCCCCCAAGATGACCTGCAAGGTATTTGTGAATGCTTAAATTTGTTACCTCTTCAATAAGACGTCCGGTCGTGCCGGTGGCAAAAAGCTCATTTTTGCAAAGGATTCCCCGATATGCAATACAGAAATTCTGCATTAGTTTTTTCTTTGAGTCATGCGCAATTAATCCAATGTTCATGTGAGTTACCCCCTAATATTTTTTAGGCTGAAGTCCGACATTCAGCACCAGACCGATGCCGATGTATAAGGACATCAATGATGTCAGACCATAGCTGACAAACGGTAATGGAAGTCCGGTATTCGGCATCAGACCGCTTGCCACGCTGATATTGATAAAGCTCTGAAAGCCTATGAGCGCAGCCATCCCACAGCAGATAAGTTTTCCTGCTATGTCTTTTGCTTTTCTAGCAATTAATATACACTCAATTGTTATGAAAAGCAAGAGAATAATAATTACTGCCGTTCCAATAAATCCTAATTCTTCTCCTGCGACAGCAAAGATAAAATCCGTCTGGGATTCCAGAATAAAATTTCCGTTTTTGACAGAGGTAACATCCGTATTATTCAGGCCCTTCCCCCACAGCTGCCCGGAGCCGATTGCCATAATGGAATTCTGCTGCTGGTAAGCCAAATCCGGGTAATCGTCCGGGTAAAGCCATGCCATGATACGATTGCTCTGAAATCCCTGAAGCAATGGGAAATTTCCCTGTATGACTAAGGACATGACAACGAAAAAGGACGGAATGCTGACTGCTAAGACGCCTATGACAAGCTTGTAGCTGATTCCTGCCACAAATAACATGGCGGCAAAAATCAAGGCAGTTACAATTGTAGTCGACAAATCCGGCTGTTTCACAATCAGATAAAGCGGGATTCCCGCAAGCACAAACGACCCTAGTAACACTCTCGGCGTATTAATTTTTTCTTCGTGTTTGAAAAAATAATAGGCAAAAAACAGAATCAGAAGAATTTTTGCAAGTTCAGATGGCTGAAACCGGAAACTGCCGATTTCAAACCATCGCTGTGCACCGCCGGAGCTGTCTCCCATAAGCCTCACCAATGCAAGGATCCCCACCATAAACAGGTAGATTAACCAGGAAAATTTCAGAATAAAGGAGTAATCGATGACGGACACAATGAGCATAATCACAAGTCCAGCCGCAAATCCGAGAATCTGTTTTTTCTGCACATCCGGCTGTGCACTGCCAATCAGGAGTATTCCAAGGATTGTCAGCGCAGCAACCAGAAAAATCAATGTGAATTTATAATTCTTTAGTTTGTACTGTTTCAGCATTTTAACCTCTTTTTTGATAGTCTTTCAGTAAGACCTTTACCTCAACATTTTCAGGGTCCACGTTGACGTATTTGGTAATTACCGAACCGATTTCGGTCCGAATCTGCCACATGGTTTCCTCATCAAGCCGGTTTTTCTCCGTATCCATCATCAGGCGTAGGCGCTCTCTTGCAACGTTTCCCGAGTGATGTCTCATTTCACACCTCCCGAAGAAAGGGTTTCCTTTGACTCACGATGAACAAAGAAGCTTGAAAAAAAACGGGCTTTTTTCGGGGCGGCAGCTTCTTTTGCTTCCTCTCCCAGGAGATGTTTTACAATCTCAAGAAAATATTTCTCGGATGCAAGATGCTGTCCGATTACCGGTGTCCCATGATTTTGCGTGATAATAATCTGCGGGTCTTCCGGAATTACACCAATCGGTTCTGTCTCTAACAATTCCGAAATGTCCTTTACATCTAACATATCGCCGTCTTTTACCATACGTTTTCTGTAGTTGTTGACAACAAGGTTTATTTCCGGAATCTTTTCTCTGCGGATTAACTGCAATACCCGGTCTGCATCGTGAATTGCCGCAATCTGCGGGGTTGTAACCACGACTGCCCGGTCGGTATCGCACAGGGATAACTGAAAGCCCTGTTCAATCCCTGCAGGACTGTCAATTAAAATGTAATCAAATTCTTCCCGAAGACTTTTTATCAATGCCTTCATCTGCGCAATGTCTAATACTTCCCGTTCCTTTACGCAGGAAGAGGGAATCATGGAAAGATTCGGGTAACGTTTATCCCGAATCAATGCCTGGCGCATCCGGCATTTTCCTTTGAGGATATCGACCAGATTATACAGAATCCGGTTTTCAAGTCCCATCACCACATCCAGGTTTCTCAAACCAATATCGGTGTCTACCAATACCACTTTTTTATCGAATAGTGAAAGTCCCACGCCGACGTTGGCTGTTGTGGTTGTCTTGCCAACACCGCCTTTTCCTGAGGTAAAAGTAATCACTTCACCCATTTTGTGAAAGACCTCCTATATAATTTATATGATAAACCGACAGTTGTCTGCCGGAATTATCCTAATCGGTAACGCTGTTGGAACCGGAGTTTACATCCTCTGCCTGTCCATTTAACAGTTCTTCCTCGGACTTGACATGGAAATAATAGGAATAAACATTTTTTACATATTCCGCCGCGTTATGCGAGGTGTAGCCGTATGCAATACGTGCCGCAATTGAAATTTCCGGATTTTCATACGGTGCATAGGAAACAAACAGCGCGTGGTTTGCCCTGCGCTTGTCCTCTTCTGCCGTACCGGTTTTTCCGGCAACTGCAACCGGGAAATCATCAAAGTTGGAGAGTTCTTCTGTTACCATGCGCATTCCGGAGTGAATCGCATTCCACTCATCTGCGTTTAAGACATCCACGGTATTGCGTACGGTCGGCTCAAAGGTCTGAAGGACGTTTCCGTCAAAATCTTCCACCCGGTTTAACAAGGTATAGTTATATACAGTACCGCTGTTTGCAACTGCCGTTACATAACGGGAAAGCTGCACAGTCGTGTAGTTGTTGTTACTCTGTCCGATGGCTGCCATGACCGGGAAGGAATCTGCCATCTGTGATTTGGTTGTCTCTTCAATTTCAATTCCGGTGGCTTCATTTAAGCCGTAAAGAGAGGCATATTCCTGAATCTTTGCAATACCGGCGGCATCATCATAAGCTTTGGTATAATTTGCGGTACTTAAACGGTAGCCGACTTCATAGAAGAAATAGTTACAGGAATCACGTAATGCTTCTGAAACATTGATTAAGCCATGGGTAGAACGGGGATAAATCCAACATTCCGGCTCATTGTCGACGTTTTCGTATTTTCCCTTGTCCTGAATGGTCTCGTCGATGGTAATCACACCCTCTGCAAGTCCAGCAGTTGCGGATACCATCTTAAAAGTGGAACCCGGTGCAGTTGCCTGCTGTGTCGCATAATTGTACTGCGGCAGGGATTTATCTGACTGCAGACTTGCAAAATAGTCTGCATCCACGCTGTTTGCCAGACGATTGTTATCGTAGCCCGGATAGCTGACCAACGCCAACAGTTCCCCTGTTTTTACATCTGTAATGACGCAGGAACCGGAGCATGGATCTAGCGCAAGCTGGGCCGGTGTGATTTCCAGATTTTTAATCTTTTCTTTCATAAAGTTGAGTGGCGACAAAGTTCCACTTGAAAGTGCTGTCATCTGTTCTTCATTGTATTCTAATACACCCTGATCAAACAGAATCAGACACAACTCACGCCCTCCAAGGGTTCCGTTCGCTACAAGATACTGGTAGGTAATCTTGGAATACCCGGTCTCTGTCGCAACATCCTCTAAGATATAATCACAGAGATTGTTGTAAATTTCTACCGAATCAGAATATTTTTCATCAACCGTAAATTTGGTAATATCAATCCAGCCCTTTGCAATGGCGTGATTCAGATAATCCTGTGGACTGATGGTTCCCTGCTTCCATTTCTGGTAGATTTCATCCGTTGTGTCAATGGAGTCTGTCACAAGGATATCTGATTTTTTCAAATCATCAATGATATATGTGATGTAATCCTGAAACTCTTCACTCATATCAGTAAAATCCACCGCACCTGTACCAGTGAGTTCATTTCGCATCTCTTCAGCCACCGCATTCTGTCGTTCTGTAAAAATAGATGCCACCTGCTTCTCATTTTCGGAGGCGTCTTCTGCGGTAAAATGGTCGATATCAAGGACATTGTTGTCAATCAATGCAAAGTAGACATCTGTAATCGGAATATTAATATCGGATTTTGCATTTTCAATATTGCTGTATACAATTCCGGCTATCTCCTGTTCAAGCAAATCGTAGGCAGCAATCTGAAGGTTTCTGTCGATGGAAAGATAGACGTCATTTCCTGCCACCGGCTCCTCACGGTTAATAATTTCAATCGCTTTTCCAAGGTAATCAACGTAGAGTTTTTCATAGCCCTTCGTTCCCTTGAGTGTAGAATCCATGTACTGCTCGATGCCACCCTTTCCGACCACATCATTTAACGTATAGCTGTCATCTTCCTTCGACAGCTTCTCATAATCCTCGGTAGAAATTTTACCGGTATAGCCTAAGATAGAAGAAAAATAAACGCTGTCGTTATAGCGGCGCACAGTGTCATCGACGACTTCCACGCCCTGTAATTCACTTAAATGCTCACTGATGTAAGTGACCGATTCCTCTGAAACGTTTTCTGCAATTGTCGTTGAAATGTATTTCTGATAACCGTTCTGTGCCATTGCAAACCGGATAACCGTGATTTTGTATGCCATTTCCGGTTCATAAGTTTCATCGATTTCATACAGTCTGTCAGACAGATATTCCATCACCTGTTCTGCTGTCGCCGTTGAGGTGTCGTAGCCCAGTTTTTTGTTGTAACTCAAATTGTCATAGGAATTTTTGCCGTAAACATCCGCAAGAAAACGTTTCCAGGCGGTGTTTCCCTCCGTCACATTAAACTGATAGCTTCCATCCGATTCCCTGTCGATGCGAAACTCATTTGTGATGGTATCGCCATTCTTTTCAAGTGCGGTGATAATCTGTGCGATTTCCGCATTTAAAGCAATATTTTTCTTTGTATCACTCGAATAGGAACCGTTGTCTTCAATTGTAATGGAATATGCCAGCTCATTGTATGCAAGCAGATTGCCGTTCCGGTCATAGATATTTCCACGGGTACTGTTTAGTGTACGCTCTTTTACAATTTTAAAGGTGTAGTTATCCTGATAGGCCGCTCCGTTTACAATCTGTAACGCAAACATCCGCCAGAGCAGTATGGAAAAGATGGCAATCATCAAGATTGCCGCCACAGTCAGACGTGATTTAAAAAACAGGCGCAGGGCTTCTTTTATATTATCAAACAAACTTACTTGCACTCCTTTTTTCAATAGCTTCAAGTCTCTGGTTAATCTTTAAAATAATAAAGTACAGGAATATTGTGATTAACATGGTGTAGACCAATTCCGGTACGATAATGTGCAGAAAATAATAGTCAAAGGAATACCGGTTGCGAAACAGGAACATAAAAAAGTAAATGAGAAAATTGCTCACAAGGTCACTTCCTGCAATTAAAGCCATCGGAAGTCTGATATCCTCCGGATAAAACGATTTGCGGAATAATCCATTGAAATATCCGATATACATATATAAAAGTGCATAAAATCCAAGCACACCGCCACCGAAAATATCCATTAAAAGACCGCAGAAGAATCCGATAAACAATCCTTCCCGTTTTCCTCTCATAAATCCAAAGGAAGCCACTACGATAATCAGCAGATTAGGGGCAATGGAGGCAAATGTTAAAACCTGAAATACGGTGGTCTGCAACAGATAACACACATAGATAATCAAAAATACGGTTAATTTTCTTCTCATGCGCTTATTCCTCGATGGACTGTTTCTTGTTTAAAATGACTAACACTTCCTCAATATGCTCGAAATCAACCGCCGGCGTGATGGTCCCGGATTTCGTCAGATTGTTGGAATCTTTTTCGAGACTGTTGATATATCCGATTAAAATTCCCTGCTGATACAAATCCGAAACATAGGAAGTTACAACCGGGTCTCCGACCATCACCTCGTCATCGCTGTCATTTAAGTTAGAAAATTCAATGACCATGTTTTCATTCATCTGTAAAAGGCTTCCGTTGACAATCAGGTTGTCTGAGGTTGTGGTAACCATTCCGCCAACATTGGCCGTGTCATTGATAATTGATGTCACAATCGCATAGTTTTGGCCGACATCGGTGACAATTCCGACAAGTCCACTCCCGGAAATAACGTTCATATCCACCTCAATGCCGTCATTGCTTCCCTTGTCAATGGTAAAGCTCGAAAACCAGTTTCCACCGTTCTGGCCGATGACATTTGCCGCCACCTTCTCGTAACTTGGATATTTCTGGTCCAGTTCAAACAGTTCACGCAGATTCTCCAGCTCATACTGCTCTAAGCGGACAGTGTTTAGTTCTGTTGTTTTTTCGTTTAACTGGCTGCGCAATTCTTCATTCTCAGCCATCACATCGCTTAACTTTTTTAAGTTATCTGCCTTGTCAGACATCCACGTTCCCACATAATTGATGCCGCGCTGCATCGGGGCAAACAGGTAGCCTGCAACCGTGTTAAGCGGTCCGCCGGAAATATTTAAGGTAAAGCTCACCAGAATTCCACCGGCGCACAAAAGCGTCATGACTAACAGTATGTATTTGGTTGGCACAACAAATTTTGGTTTCCGTTTCATAATTTCCTCTAAATCAAAATCCTACTTTTCATACTAAATGCAAGGTGCTTATATTTGCTGTCTGAGACAATCTTTACAAGTCCGCGCACAACGCACTCTTCCGGTGCTTCACAGGTGTTAATCTCAATACCGGTAATCTGCTTGAATAACACGTCAAGATTATTAATCTGTGAGCTTCCGCCTGTGATGTAGATACCGGAATGAATGATGTCTTTTGCAAGCTCCGGCGGTGTCTTCTCAAGAATCATCTTGATGGAATTGCAGATATTATTGAGATTGTCCTTAATCGCCTCGTAAACAACCTCTCCGGAAAGCTCCATCTCAATCGGAAGTCCGCTGACAACATCGCGTCCGACAATCACCATCGTATCGGTGTTGCCCGGCACACCGGAACCTAAGGTCTCTTTTAAAGACTGTGCAGTTTTCTGTCCGATGACAAGATTAAATTTGCGTTTTACAAACGTAATAATAGATTCATCAATCTTGTTGCCGCCAAAATGTAATAAATCGCTCAATACAAGTCCACCGAGAGAAATGACAGAGATTTCAGTGGTATCTGCGCCCATATCCACGACCATGATACCGGTCGGCTCATTGACATCAAGTCCGAGTCCCACTGCGTCTGCAATCGGTTTTTCGCAGAGCAGTACGCTCTTTGGTTTTAACGGCTTGCTGCGGTAAAACATATCAAAGAAAGCCTTTTTCTCAACTTCCGTAATATCCGTTGGAACAGCAACGATATATTCCGCACCCTTCACCTTTCCTTTGGTATGCTTCTCCAAAAAAATCTGAAGCATATTCTGTAAGTTATCAAAGTCTGCAATCACGCCGCTCACAACCGGAAATGTCACATTGATAACTTCCGGTGCCTTCTCGTACATGGCATATGCCTCGTCTCCATAGGCGTAAATCTCATCTTTATTGACCAGCGCAATGGTGTTTTTTTCGTTAAGTATCTTATTTGTTGCCTTGCAGTAAACTTTCATATTGCAGGTTCCAAGGTCAATACCGTATACATTATTTGTCATAGTTCTCTCCCTTTAAACTTTTCTTTCTGTAATTTGCCCGTGTTCCCGGTAGCTGTAATAGCTCCCATCCCCGATGATGATATGGTCGGAAAGCGGAATCTGTAAAATCTCTCCAACCTGGCAGAGCTGTTTTGTTATCCGAGTGTCTTCCCTGGAAGGAAGCGGTACACCGCTTGGATGGTTGTGTACCAAAATCAGATAAACTGCTTTGTGCTCTAATGCCGCAAGAAACACCTCCCGCGGTGAAATCAGTGAAGCGTTTACGGTTCCAAGTGACAGGACACAGTCCTCCATCAGCCTGCATTTGGAATCAAACATACAGGCAATCAGACGTTCCTGTTTTTCGTGGCGAAGCTGCTCCATATAATACGATGCAACGCTTGCCGCATTATCAAGGCTCACGTTCCTTTGATAGGCGGTCCTTGCAATTCGTTTTGACAGCTCGGCAATACATTTTAACTGGATTGCTTTTACCTGTCCGATGCCTTTAATCTGCTGCAATTCCCCGAAGGAAAGTCCATACAGATTTAAAAGGCTGCGTTCCCCTAAACTCAATAAATTCTGGGCAACCTCCACGGATTTCATTCCGTTTGTGCCAGACCGGATAATAACGGCTAATAACTCCGCATCGCTTAATGCTTCTGCTCCATCCTTTAAAAATTTCTCATAGGGCTGTTCCGAATCCGGCAGTTCTTTTACAGTTAAATGTTGTTTCATCTGCACTTCCCTTTACGCTGTAAAAGCAGCGTTCTCTCCCTGGAAGCGGCGTACTGTGTGTCACGGAATCCATAGATTCCGACAATACTGCAACATATTTTATCACAACAGGTCAATATTAACAAGGTTGCGTTCTTTAAGTTTTTGTAAAGATTTTAAAATTCCAAGTTTTGCATGATACCAGGTAAGACCGCCCTGGAAATAAACGGCATATGGCGGTTTTACCGGTCCGTCTGCTGAAAGCTCAATGGAAGAGCCCTGTACAAACGCGCCTGCTGCCATGATGACATCACTGTCATAGCCCGGCATTGCCCATGGCTCCGGTGTGACATAGCTGTCTACCGGCGCTGCCGCCTGGATTCCTTCACAGAAGGCAATAAGCGCATCCGGATTTCCGAAAGTGACCGCCTGGATAATATCATGACGGCTCTCGGAACCGTTTGGAATTACGGAAAAACCAAGTTTTTCATAGATATTTGCTGCAAAAATGGCACCTTTCAATGCACCGCTTACAACAGTAGGGCTCAAAAACAGTCCCTGATAAAAAGACTGGATGACGCCGAGTGATGCGCCGACTTCTTTTCCGAGTCCCGGTGAAGTCAGACGGTATGCGGCATTTTCCACACATTCCTTCTTTCCGACGATATAGCCGCCGATTGGTGCAAGTCCGCCTCCCGGATTCTTAATTAAAGAGCCCACAATCATATCGGCTCCGGCCTCAAGCGGCTCCCGTTTCTCTACAAACTCTCCATAGCAGTTGTCTACCATGCAGATGACATCCGGCTTGATACCCTTGATAAAGGCAATCAGCTCGCCAATCCTCTCTACTGAAAGGGTCGGTCTGGTCTGATAACCCTTGGAGCGCTGGATGGTCACCAGATGCGTTTTCTCGTTGATGGCTTTCCTGATATTTTCAAAATCAAATCCGCCGTCCGGCAAAAGGTCTACCTGACGGTAGGTGATTCCATACTCTGCAAGGGAACCCTTGGATGGGCGGATTCCGATGACTTCCTCTAGTGTATCATAAGGTTTTCCTACCGGGGATAACAGTTCATCGCCCGGGCGAAGATTGGACATCAACGCCAACGCAAGTGCATGGGTTCCGCAGGTAATCTGTGGGCGGACCAGTGCATCCTCGCCTTTAAAGCAGGAAGCGTAAACTTTTTCCAAGGTATCTCTTCCAAGGTCATTGTAGCCGTAACCGGAGCTGATGTTAAAGCACTCCGCAGAAACTCTGTTTTCCTGCATCGCCTGAATAACCTTTAACTGATTGTATTCTGCCGTCCGGTCAATTTCTTCAAAACGTTCCTTTAACGCTTCTTCCACTTTACTTCCGAACGCATACACCTCTTTTGAAATTCCAAGTGCTTCGTATTGTTTTTCCATTGTTTCACTCATAAAATTGTTTTCTCCTTTAATATCGTAAGCATATCGGCAAGGATGGCGTCCTCCTGATATGCGTATTGTTCCTTGTCAAACCAGATGACATCCCGTTCCCTGCGAAACCAGGTGAGCTGGCGCTTTGCAAAATGTCTCGTATCCCGTTTTATCAGATAGACCGCGCGCTCTAACGAAATTTCACCATCCAGATAAGCAAGAATTTCTTTATAGCCGAGTCCCTGCATGGAAACCATTTCCTTTGTGGCACCCCGTTCCTTAAGAAGGCGTACCTCGTCAAGCAGTCCTTCCTCCATCATTGCATCCACCCGTGCTTCTATCCGTTTATAGAGCCGCTCTCTTTCATCCGTCAGCACAAAATAAGCAAAATTATAAGGCGATTCTTTCTGATGTTCTGTCTCATTGTGCTCGGAAATCTTTTTCCCGGAAACATGATAAAATTCCAGTGCCCGGATGACACGCTTGGTGTTGTTGGCATGAATTGCTTTCGCGCTTTCTGCGTCCACCTCTTCTAACATCTGATGCAGATATTCGGCTCCTTTTTCTTCTGCAATCTGTTCTAACTCCCTGCGGTAGTCTGCGTCGCAGTCCTGCCCGTCAAAATTGATATCGTATAAAAGTGCCTGGATGTAAAATCCGGTTCCACCCGCAATAATCGGAATCTGTCCGTTCCGGTAAATTTCTTCTAATGCCGCTTTTGCCTCTTCCACAAATCGCACTACATGAAATTCTTCCTCCGGTTCTAAGATATCAATCAGATAGTGCTTTACGCCCTGCATTTCCTCCGGTCGTATCTTGGCAGAACCGATGTCCATATGACGGTATACCTGCATGGAATCCGCCGAGATAACGGCTCCGTTAATTTCTTTTGCCAGCCGGATGGAAAGGGCTGTCTTTCCCACCGCGGTCGGTCCGGTAAGGATTACCATCGGTTTCTTTTCCATAAGTTCCTCCCTGCTTACACAATTCGCTTAAATTTCTTTTCGATTTCATATTTGCTCATGGAAATAATCGTCGGTCTGCCATGCGGACAGTTGTACGGATTCTCAAGCTCTAAAAGCGCGTCCACAAGCTCTTCCATCTCAGCGCGGCTAATCTGCTGATTTCCCTTGATTGCTGCCTTACAGGACATGGACGCAACCCTTTCCATAATCACGTTTGGCGCATCCTTGCCGCTTAAGTTGGCAAAATCATCGAGCAGCTCTATGAACATGGCGCGCATGTCAATCCCGCTGAAATCTGCCGGAATTGCGGTAATTGCATATTCTTTTCCTCCAAAAGGCTCAATGACATACCCAAAGGCAGAAATCTGCTTCTGGTATTTCTCAAGCATCAGCATCTCTTCCGCATTCAGCGACAAAATAATCGGCGGACTTAAATTCTGGGATGCAAAATTCTGCTCGGAGACTTTTTGCATCGTGCGCTCATAAAGCACCTTTTCATGCGCTGCGTGCTGGTCGATGATAAATAATTTGTCCTCAAATTCAATCAGCCAGTAAGTATCAAACAACTGTCCGATGATTTTATGGCGTTTTCTGGCATCCTTTGTCAGAAAATCCGTACTCATATCCGAAAGGCTCTGCTGCTCGTAAGTTCCCTCGGGTTCCCCGTATGGAACGGTTTCCCGGATGACAGGCGCAGACGCTTCTGCGGGAAGTTCTGTGGACATTCCCGGTGTTTCTGCGACAGGCACCTGTATGGCTACGGTTGACGCATCCGTCACATCTGGCTGTGCTGTTTTGTGGAGCAGATTGTTAAAAATCCGGCGGGACTCGCTGTCCACCTCTTCTGACACCACAGGCTGCGGTTTTATGACAGACTGCTCCTGCCTGGATGGGACGGGATTTAGCTGCTCCGGCAAGACGTCTGCCGGTTTCCCCGGTACTGGCCGCGTGCGTTCCGGATACTTTGGCTCATAGGGGCTGTCCTTCCGTACCGCGAGGCGGATTCCCTCCTGATGGCTTTTTTCAAATGGCTCCGGTATTTTCGGTAACGGTGCCGGTTTTGCTGTTTCTTTTTTTTCTTCTACCGGGACATCCGGAATGAAGTTTTTGTGAGTCAGTGCCCCTCTTATCATCTCTAATAGCTGACGGTAAAGCCCTTCCTGATTTGTAAACCGCAAGTCCATCTTGGTCGGATGCACATTGACATCGAGCAGATTCGTGTCCATCGTAAAATACAGTACGCAGAACGGATACTGATGCTGCATTAAAAATCCCTTGTATGCCTCCTCAATCGCCTTGGACAACAGGGAGCTTTTGATATATCTTCCATTGATAAAATAATTTTCATAATTGCGGTTTCCGCGCGAGATAATCGGCTTTCCGATAAAGCCTTTCACGCAAAACAGCTCATTTTCCCCGGAAATCTCAAGCAAAGATGCCGTAATGTCTCTTCCGTAGATATGATAAATTAAATCCTTTTCCTTCGCATTGCCTGAGGTGTGCATCTTCGCCTGCCCGTTGTTGATAAACTTAAATGAAATGCTCGGATGGGACAATGCCAGCCGCTCCATCAAATCACTGATATATCCTGCTTCCGTCTGCGCCGTCTTTAAAAATTTGCGTCTTGCCGGCACATTGTAAAACAGATTTCTTACTAAAAATGTGGTTCCATCCGGCGCACCGATTTCTTCATTCTCCTTTTCCACGGAACCCTCAATCACATAGCGCGTTCCGGTCAGTTCTCCGTAGGTTTTCGTAATCAGCTCTACCTGTGCGACTGCCGCGATACTTGATAAGGCTTCCCCGCGGAACCCAAGGGAATGGATATTCAAAAGGTCCTCCACACACCGGATTTTGCTGGTAGTATGGCGCAAAAATGCAAGCGGGACCTGCTCTCTTTTAATTCCACAGCCATTGTCGGTAATCCGTATCAGGGAAATACCGCCCTCTTTGATTTCTACCGTGACAGCGGTTGCTCTGGCGTCGATTGCGTTCTCGACAAGCTCTTTTACAACCGAAGACGGACGTTCTACCACTTCGCCCGCTGCAATTTTATCAATGGTCTCCTGGCTTAACAGTGTAATTTCCGGCATGGAGTCCTCCTTTCTGTTATGGAATATAACGGTTCTTAATCTTGTTCTGAAGCTCGTAAAGCTTGTTTAGTGCCTCAAGCGGTGTCATATTGCCGACATCTGCATTCCGCAGCTCGTCAATAATGTCATCATCTTTTACCGTATCAAATAGCGACATCTGCGCTAAATCGACTTCGTCTAATTTTTCTTTTTTCTTTCGGGAGGAATTGTCGACGACAAGCTTTCTTGTTCCTGCCGTGATATCATTGGCAATCAGCTCCTCAACAATCTCTTTTGCGCGCTCGATGACAGAATCCGGCACACCGGCAAGTTTTGCCACCTGGATTCCGTAGCTTTTATCCGCACCGCCTTTTACAATTTTACGAAGAAATACGATGTCGTCCCCTTTTTCCTTTACCGCAATGCAGTAGTTGTGAACATTGTTAAGCTTGCCTTCCAACTCGGTCAGCTCGTGATAATGTGTTGCAAAGAGAGTCTTGGCACCTAACAGTCTTGGGTTACTGATATGCTCTACCACCGCCCAGGCAATGCTTAAGCCGTCAAACGTGCTGGTTCCTCTTCCGATTTCATCGAGTACGAGCAGTGAATTTGACGTTGCATTTCTTAAAATATTTGCCACCTCGTTCATCTCCACCATGAACGTACTCTGCCCGCTTGCAAGGTCATCCGATGCACCTACGCGTGTAAAAATACGGTCGACGATTCCGATCCGAGCCGATGTTGCCGGAACAAAGCTTCCAATCTGTGCCATCAGCACAATAAGCGCTGTCTGACGCATATAAGTGGATTTTCCTGCCATATTTGGTCCGGTGATAATGGCAATCCGGTTATTTCCGTTGTCGAGATAGGTATCGTTGTCAATGAACATTTCATTATGTATCATTTTCTCCACGACCGGATGACGTCCGCCCTTGATGTCGATGATACCGTTTTCATTCATCTTTGGTCTGCAATAATTATTCTGTTCCGCCACGACTGCAAGGGAGACAAATACATCGAGTTTTGCAACCGCCTTTGCGGTCTGCTGGATTCGTACGACCTGTTCCGCAATTTTGTTTCGCACATCACAGAATAAATCATACTCCAATGCCGCTAACTTGTCCTCAGCTCCGAGAATCATGTCCTCGAGTTCTTTTAACTCCGGCGTGATATAGCGCTCCGCATTGGCAAGCGTCTGTTTTCTGGTAAAATACTCCGGCACCAGTTCTTTGTAGGAATTTGTGACCTCAAGATAATAACCGAACACCTTGTTGTATTTGATTTTTAAATTCTTAATGCCGGTCTTATCGCGCTCTTTTGCCTCAAGCTCTGCAAGCCAGGTCTTTCCTTCTGTCTTTGCCTTCCGGTACTTATCGACATCGGCATTGTAACCGTCCTTGATGATTTCGCCTTCCCTTACAAGTATCGGCGGGTCATCATTGATGGCACCTTCAATCAGCTCATACAGTTCCTCGAGGGAATCCATATCATTTTCAATCTCAGTCAGCATGGCGCCCCTAAAATCGGTCAGCAGTGCCTTAATCGGCGGAAGCATCGCAATGGAATTTTTAAACGCAATCAAATCTCTCGGATTGGCAGACAGGTAAGTCACCCTTGTCACCAGACGCTCCAAATCATAGATTGGGTTGAGATATTCCCGCAGCTCCTCTCTTGTGATGACATGCTCGTTGATTTCTTCAATCGCATCCTGGCGCTTCTCAATTTCGGCTTTGTCGATAAGCGGCTGTTCGACATAGGAACGTAACATTCTTGCACCCATGGCGGTTTTGGTCTTATCGAGAACCCATAACAGGGAGCCGCGTTTCTGTTTTTCGCGCAGCGTCTCCACCAGTTCTAAGTTTCTGCGGGAAGAACTGTCGATTAACATATATTTTCCCGTCGAGTAAGGATGGATGGCAGAAATGTGATCCAGCTCATTTTTCTGTGTCTCATACAGGTATTTTAACAGCGCCCCCGCCGCAATCACGCCGCAGCCGTAATCGCTTAATCCAAGCCCTTCGAGGCTTTTGACATGAAAATGATCTTTTAAGGTATTTTCTGCTAAGTCGTCACTAAAATACCATGCCTCCAACGCAGAAATTGTAATTCCAAGTCGATGACGCATATCATCAAAATCCAGCCCGCTCATGTAAAAGCTTTCGTTGCAGACAATTTCAGTCGGATTGAACTTGTTCATTTCATCAATCAGCTTGCGCTCATTGTCGACCTCGGTGACAAAATAATCTCCGGTTGAGACATCTGCAATCGAAACGCCGTATTTGTCTGCCACGTACACAATGCACATGATGTAATTGTTCTTTGTCTCATCAAGTGCCTGGATATCCGTGTTCGTTCCCGGCGTCACAATGCGGATGACCTCGCGCTTCACAAGCCCCTTGGCAAGCTTCGGGTCCTCCACCTGCTCACAAATTGCCACCTTGTGTCCGTTTGCCACCAGCTTGTTCAAATATCCTTCCACCGCATGATACGGAATCCCACACATCGGCGCACGCTCTGTGGTTCCGCAGTTTTTTCCGGTCAACGTCAGTTCCAGCTCTTTTGAAACCGTGATGGCATCGTCAAAAAACATTTCATAGAAATCGCCCAGCCGGTAAAATAAAATGCAGTCCTTATATTCTTCTTTTGTTTGCAGATATTGCTGCATCATTGGTGTATATTCTTCTGCCATTGTATGTTAGCCCTTTCTGTTTAAAATGGCTTCCGCCACTTTGAGTCCGTCCATCGCCGCGGACATGATTCCGCCCGCATATCCGGCGCCTTCCCCGCAGGGATAAATGCCCCGCACATTTGCCTGAAATGTTTCATCCCGTTCAATCCGTACCGGAGAGGATGTTCTACTCTCCACACCCGACAAAATTGCATCTTTTCTGTCAAAGTTCGGGATAACATGACCAAAATGCTTCATTCCGCCGATAAAAGCCTGTTCGACCTCGTCTGAAAAAAGTCCTCTTAAGTTGCAAAGACAGGTTTCACCTTTTGTCATCGAAGGAAACGCACCATATGCCTCAGAAGGCTTATTTTCGCAGTAATCCCCGAAAAGCTGCTGCGGAATCTTTCCGTTTCCGAGCGCAAACGCATGCACCTCTAACTGCTCCTGAAACCGTACCCCGGCAAGTGCATCCTCCCCGCCGAAATCCTCCGGTGTCACTGCCACGATAATTGCGCTGTTCGCATTCGCACTGTCTCTTCTGGAATAGCTCATGCCGTTTACGGCAAGGCGTCCCTCTTCGGAGGAAGCATTTACGACATAGCCGCCCGGACACATACAAAACGAGTACACGCCTCTTCCATTTGCATTTGCGGTCACCTTATAAGACGCTGCGGGAAGCTCGTTATAAAAACGCTCCCCGTACTGATTTTTGTTAATCATCTCCTGTGGATGTTCAACACGAAAACCGACTGCAAATGATTTCGGAGACAGCGCAAGGTGCTTTTGCTCTAGCATCCGGAACGTATCTCTGGCACTGTGTCCCGGTGCTAATACCACACACCCTGCGGCAATCCAGTCTGTATCATTCACACATACCTCTGTCACTGCATCCGCATCCATCCGGATATCCGTCACACAGGAGGAAAAATGAAATTCGGCACCCGCCTCCTGCATAAAATGCCGCATGTTTTCAATCACCACCGCCAGAATATCTGTTCCGATATGTGGCTTGTTCTCGTAGAGGATTTCCTCCGGTGCTCCGAACTTTACAAATGTCTCAAGAACAAACCGGTTTCTTCCAACCGGATCTTTTACCAGGGTGTTTAATTTTCCATCTGAAAAAGTACCAGCTCCGCCTTCTCCGAACTGAACGTTGGATGCCGTGTCAAGAACGCCCGTTCTCCAATATGTCTGCACGTCCCGAGTCCGCTCTTTGATTTCACGTCCGCGCTCTAACACAATCGGGGAAAGCCCCGCTAACACCAGTTCATAGGCACAGAAAAGTCCCGCCGGTCCTGCACCGATAATCACCGGGCGTAACCCTTTTTTCTGCTCTGCATCCGCCTCCGGGATAAGATACCGCTTTGGTGACACTGCACTGATATTGTGATTGTGAAGCCGCTTTAAAACAGACTGTTCCCCTTCTACCGCTACATCTACCGTATAGCTGTAAATGAGGTCCGGCTTTTTTCTTGCATCAATCGATTTTTTTACAACCTGCCAGCTTAATTTGTGCCCCGGCGAAAGTTTCAACTCTTTTTTTATTTTTGCTTCCAGTTCCGCCGTTGTGTGACGGATGGGAAGCTTCAACTGATTGATTCGTATCATGTTCTGCTCCGTTTCGTCTTTGCTGCCGCATGGATTCCCGCAACATAGCCGCTCGACCATGCCCACTGTAAATTATAGCCTCCGCAGGTGCCGTCGATATCTATTACCTCGCCTGCAAAATAAATGCCGGAAACAAGCTTCGATTCCAGCGTTTCGTTGTCAATTTCACAGGTATTAACCCCTCCGGCACACACCTGCCCCAGTTCTATCGGTTTGCTGCCGCAGATATCGACCCGGAATGCCTTTATCTTTGCGCAAAGTGTGGAAAGCTGCCGGTAGGAAAGCTGTTCCGCCGGAATGTCTAAACGGACACCGCTTTCTTTTAACAGTACGTCATTTAATTTGCGTGGGAAAAGTCCAATCATGGCTTCGGACGTACTCTTTCCATATCCAAATGACAAAAATCGTTCTTTCAACAGGGAAAGCACTTCTTCTGCTGTCAGCTTTGGCAGAAAATCAATTTCCGCAGAAACTGCCTGTTTCTTTGAAAGTGCGCGCGTTGCAAACCGGCTGACCTGAAAGACCGGAATCCCAGAAATACCATAGTCGGTAAGCTGTAATTCGCCCTGTTCTACTGCCGCACATTCTTTTTCTATGTAAAGGCGAAGTTCCATTTCTGTCCGGATTCCGGCAAGCGCTTTAAAAAAAGTCTGTTTCCCCTGCAACGGCACAAGCGCCGGAACTACATCAATAAAATGATGGTTGAATTTACGGATGAGGGAAAAGGCACTTCCGTCACTTCCCGTCTTTGGTGCAGCGAGAAGTCCGGTTGCAAAGAGAATCGTCTTTGCATAAATTTTCTGTCGGTTCTTCTCATCCTCTGCGGAATGTCCGGTCAGTTCAAACTGCGTCTCCCGACCACTCTTTGATTGTTTTTCAATACCGGTCAGTTCAAAAGAGGTCTGTAAGGAAACGCCCCGATAAGAAAGCTCCATCCGAAGCACATCAAGAACCGATGCCGCCTGCTCGCTGGCAGGATAATAATACCCTCTTTTTTCTTTGGGATAAATGCCAAGCTCTGAAAAGAATCGCAGCGTATCTTCTAACCCGAACTGCTCAAAAACAGGCAACACAAATGCAGGGTTCTCGCCCCTGTAATACGCGATACCCTGCAATGCGTTGGTATAGTTACATTTTCCGTTTCCGGTTGAAAGAATCTTTTTCCCCACACGGTCCATATGTTCGATGACAATGGTTTTCGCACCGCTTCTTGACGCTGTAATTGCTGCCACAAGCCCGGCGGCACCGCCTCCGATGACTGCCACATCATAGGAATTTTTATTTGAATGATTCATAATAAAACCTCAAACTCTAACACATCTATCGCCTATTCTAGCACATTGAAAAGGAACATTCAACTCGAACAGTTTTCGAGGAACTCATATAAATCCGTTTCCGCCTCAAAGAACAGGCCCTCTTCAATCCGGTTTAACAGCGATTCCTCAAGATTTGCTGCGTCAATGCCTGTCTCAAAGAAAACGGTCGTACCATCGCTTCCATAGACGGCAAGTTTTCCTTCCAAAATTTTGATAACAAAGCGGTATGGCTTTTGCACCGCCATGCTTTCCGCAGAATCAATGTGTTCTGTCTGTTCTGCCGCTTCTGTCTCGCTTTGATAACCAAGTTGTTCCGGCACTTCCGGGGGCAGTCCCACCAGAAGAAGCCCATAAAGTGAAATAGCGGCAGATGCTGCCGCAATCCAGATACCTGTCTTTTTTTTCATCGCACTCACACTTCTTTTTTTCGATAAGTATCTGTCTTTTTTCACTCTTTTATACAGGAATTCTGCCTATTACCGCAGAAGATGGAACTTTCTTGCCAGGCGAACAAGCAGTTCTCCCTTCGGGAACCGCAGAATCTCACGCTCGGTTAATCCCTTTAACAGTAAGAGCAGCACCGCATAGGTGATGGCTCCAAGCGGAATCGAAACAAGCGAAATAATAGAGCCGCGCAGACGCACGCTCTCTGCCATTCCTGTCGTGCACATCAGTAACAGTCTTGAAACCAGAAATACGACAACGCCCATTCCTGCCGCTGAAATTGCCGGAACCAGAAATGTCTTTCGGACTTCCTGGCGGTAACCGCTGTATTTTTTTAAGGAATGCAGATTAAAAATACTCATGAAAAGTCCGAAGGAAATATTTGCGCCCACCATTGCATAGATATTTAAGTCGAGTGCAAACATTCCGACAACAAGAATCACAAGCTGAAGCGCTAACGCAAGTGCCGCATTTTTAATCGGCTCCTTCATCCGGTTAATTCCCTGTAAAAGACCATTTGAAAGCGTTGACAGGGAAAAGAAGATGATGGAAAGCGCGCCAAGCTGTACCATGTGGGCAGCAAGTTCAGAGGAATCCTTAAATAACATCTGAAGAATCGGGGATGCAAGAACACTCATGCCGACTGCACACGGGAATGCAATCACCGAAATAAAACGGGTTGCCGTGTTAATCTGTCCGAGTGCCTCCTTGCGCTTTCCGCTCGCATATGCCGCAGTCAGTGCCGGAACACACGATGCTGACAGGGAAGACGCAATGGCAACCGGAACATTGATTAATGTTGTATATTTTCCGGCGTAAATTCCATTCCAGGAATTGTAATCGCTCGCTGCATATCCCTGAAATTCTGCAATGTGTTTATACACGGACATATCAATAAAATTATTGCAGTTGTAAATTGTTGTACTTAATAAAACCGGAACAATCGTCACAATCAGTGTCTTAAAAATTTCGGAATAACTGTCTACATGTGCATTCCGCTCCCGCTTCATCTGTTTTTTAAATACCTTCAGATAAACCGCTAACACGAATGCCGCAAATAAAAGTCCTACAAATGCGCCCACACCGGTTCCAAGCGTTCCACCCATCGCACCATATGCCGCCGCATACTGTTCAGGATTTCCAAGTACCGCACCAATCTTTAAACCGCGGTCAAACAATACGTATGCCGCCCACACGCTCACAATCGCATTTGCAATCTGCTCCAGAATCTGTGAACAGGCACTCGGCATCATCGTTCCAAGTCCCTGGAAAAAACCGCGCAATACGCCAAGGATTGCCACAATAAGAAGAACCGGGACAAGCACACGCACCGCAAAGATACTGTACGGTGTATTCATAATCGTATCTGTGATAAATTCTGCACCAAACAGCAGAATCAACGCAGCAATGGAACCTGTGACTGTACCAAAAATCAGTGCACATTTTAAAATCCGGTATACATTGCGTTTCCTGCCCTGTGCAATATTCGCCGATACCAGCTTTGAAACCGCCAGAGGAAGACTGACAGAAGAAATAATCAGCAGGTTGTTATAAATTTCAAATGCACAGCTATAGAGATCATTTCCAGCGTCTCCAATTATATTTGTAAGTGGAATCCGGTAAATCAGACCGATAATTCGACTGATTAGGGATGCCACAGCAAGAATCGTTCCCTGTACTAAAAATCCGGTTCTGCTGTTTGTTGTATTTTTTGCCATAGGTATTCCTCTATCTCACTCTATCTCAAAATATTCATCTCATTTAAGATGGCTTCCTGTTTCCCCTCCATGCAGGCTGCCTCTTCCGGTGTCATATGGTCATAGCCGAACAGATGCAGCATACTGTGCAGAATCAGAAAAGCAAATTCCCGTTTTTCGCTGTGTCCGTAGCTCTCTGCCTGTTCCTTGACGCGGTCCACGGAAATTACGATATCCCCCAGCATAATTTCCCCGGTATCCGGATTAAAATTGTCATCATAGTCCTCTTCCAGATGGGAAAAATCCCCTGCTTTCTCATAGGAAAGCATCGGAAATGACAAGACATCCGTCGGTGCATCAATCTGACGATACATCCGGTTGATTTCATGGATGCCCTCATTGTCCGTAAGAGTCAGATTTACCTCTGCCTCATAGGGAAAGTCTTCCTTTTCAATGGCAAAAGAAACCACTTCCTCTGCCAGTGCTTCGTAATCAAACGGAAACGATACATCCACTTCTTTTTCAATATTAAGGCTCATTTTTATACCAATGCCTCCTCTTTCACAAGATATTCCCGGATTTTCAAAAACATATTCATGCTGATTCCGGATTTGTCATAAAGTCCTGCCGCAGAATATTCATTTAACGTCTGGTAAATCACCATATCCTGATTCCAGTCGCTGTGCAGGGCTGTTTTTTTGTTTAACACTTCCATTTTTAAAAGAAGCCCATTCACCATATGCACAATCGCGGACTCCACATTGGAGGGAAGCTCGTCCTTCCCGTCATATTCATAAATGATATGTAACACTTCTTCCGGGAAACAGTATTTCTGTGCAATCAAAACGCCGCTCTGTGCAATCGGTTCCCCTTCGATAATTCCAATCCGGTAATAAAAGCCAGCCGCCGCACACAGTTTTTCATCAGCTCCGACAAGTCTGGCACATGCCGCTGCAACTCTTGAAACATTTCGCGCGTGCTCATATTCATGTTTGGAAAAATTCATAAGCTCCATGGCAGCAGGATAAGACTCATCCAGAATATCATTTAAAATGGTCGAAATCTCCTGTTCCCGCGCCCGCAGTAAAATCTGATAGCAGGTAAAAATAAAAAGGACTGCCACTGCCCCCTCGATTCCACCGTACAAAAAGAGTTTTGGTTTTATCTCCTGATAGGCAAAGTAATAAAAAAGTTCCGGCAAAAGAACAGATACTGCAAACACAATGCCGGCATACCACAATTTGTTTTCCTGCTTCATCATCGCTTCCGCAAGGACGCAGCCGGCAAGCGTTAAAATACAGTATAAAATCAGTTCCTCATTGTTTGCTCCTGCCATCAGACAAAGAATGGCATTTCCGAAAATTCCGGTGTACATTGCAATCTGTACGGAACCGACTGCTGTCATAACAAACGGCAGAAAAATCACCGGCTTTAAAAACTCCGGACAAACGCTTCCTGCCGTTAATACTGCAAATGAAAAAAGATAGCCAAACATCAGTTTGTGGTAACTGCACTCCCGGTTTCCTGAAAGACGTCCTAACGCCCGTTCATGCTCTAACAAAAACGCAAACAACGCCAGATAGACCGCATCTAAAATCAGGACTCCAAGCATTTCATCGACCATTTTGCCGTTTTTCCAACTAAGAAACAGACTAAAGGCAACGGTAGCTGCCATGATGAAGCAGAGATTTATAATCCTTCTTGCCACGAAATGTTCCTTCATCCTCTTGGTTTCTCCTGTTTCTTTTTCTTCTGTGTTCTTGCCGTGCGGCTCTCATAATCTTCGTATGCCTTGACAATCTTCTGTACGACCGGATGACGCACAACATCCTGGCTCGTCAGCTCACAGATACCGATTTCTTCGACTTTGCGGAGAACTTTTAATGCGACATCAAGTCCGGACGCCGCTCCCGGCGCCAGATCCTTCTGGGTTGCATCTCCGGTGATGACTGCCTTGGAACCAAAACCGATACGGGTTAAAAACATCTTCATCTGTGCCGGTGTCGTGTTCTGCGCCTCATCAAGAATGATAAATGCATTGTCAAGCGTGCGGCCGCGCATATAGGCAAGCGGTGCGACCTCAATCAGCCCTTTTTCCATGTTCTTCTGGAAACTCTCTGCACCCATAATCTGATAAAGGGCATCGTAAAGCGGCCTTAAATACGGGTCGACCTTGCTCTGTAAATCACCCGGCAGGAAGCCGAGCTTTTCTCCTGCTTCAATCGCAGGTCTTGTCAGAATAATCCTGCCGACCTCTTCGTTTTTGAATGCCGTAATTGCCATTGCCATCGCAAGATAGGTTTTTCCGGTTCCGGCAGGGCCGATTCCAAAGGTAATCATCTTGCTGCGGATTGCATCCACATATGCCTTCTGTCCAAGTGTCTTGGGCTTTACCGGCTTTCCGTTAATCGTGTGGCAGATGCAGTCACGGTCGATTTCTACAATCGCCGATTCTTTCTGTTCTTCTAAGAGCGCAAGCGCATAATTGACATTCTGCTCCGTAATCACATTGCCGCGCTTTGAAAGCTCTAAAAGCTGTAAAAATACGTTGGAAGCGCTCTTGATGCGCCGCTCATCGCCAAGAATTTTCATGCTTTCCCCGCGGACAACCACGGTCACGTTTAACGTGCGTTCTATTTTTTTGATATAAGCGTCAAACTGACCAAATACGTTTGCCATATGGTCGGTTGGAATGTTTAATGATAGTTCAGTCAGACTCATCCGTCAGTTGCCTTTCTTCAAGCGTTATTTCCCGAACCTCGGCAGGATGCTTGGATACGATGGATTGTAACACTGTAATCGTCCCTTTTGCAACATACTTTCGATTCTTTTTTTCTATAATAACATCTTTTCCTATAATTTGAATACCTTTTTCTTCCAATTCTGTAAGATAATTCGTCAGATTTTTCTGCGCAATCGTCTGTATCTCCTCTTTGGTATGCGTTTTTTCGACCGATTCATACTCGTAATACGTCCGCGTCGTAAAATAAATGGGCAGATAAAAATTATCGGTAAAATGAAACTGCGTCGTGTCTGCCAGCTGATTCCATTCTGCAAACTTATTTTTAAAAAAAGGATTGGTGATGACTGCATCCAGGAATCTCAGTTCATAGGTTACCGCCGTATTTCCGGTATAAACCGTATCCACGTAATCCGTCGGAATCACATCCTCATAGGGAAGCACTACCTCCGCGGTAATATCCGCATCTGCCCCCTCATAAAGGTACTCATAAACTTCACCGTCATCGTTTAAAAGCTCGACACAGGCGCTCACCAGGCAGTCCCCCGTCTTTACCTCGCTTCCGACTGCAACAAGCGGTGTTCCGCTTCGCGTAATCATTTCCCGGACAATCCCGTCCGCTTCCGCCGTAATGTCGTATACCGTCTCATCCGTTTCGTCATAGCTTTCTTCCGGCAGCAGGTTTTCCTGAATGTCCACGGTCATTTTGGTTCCGTAAATTTTGATGGAGGTCCAGATGACTTCTCCGTAACGGCTGCGCAGATGTTCTTCTAACTTTGCACAGCTGATGTCCTTTTTCCGGCTTCCGAAAGAGCTTTCTTCCTCTGAGAGAAAATCAAGCACCACCTCTTCTGAAAGGTAAGAATTGCCGTTGACTTCAATATTCCAGATAAATCCGGACAGATAATAAATCAGTCCGCACAGACAGACAAGTCCAACTGCAAAAAGCTTCCGTTTCCGATAACGGTAAAGCTCAAATGGAAGTCCTTTTCTTTTTAAAATGTGAATCTTCGTCTTTGTTTTCTTTAGAATCGGTTTTAAACGCCGGAAACCATTTATGCTGATGCAGAATTCATAGCCCTCCTCACAGGGTTTTAAATTCCAGATTAAAATTCCACGGTTTCCGCAGAGATTGAGGAAACGCTCCGGCGCATATCCGGTCAGCCGGACATACACGTACCCTCTTGTATATTTTATCAGAGAAAGCAGCATTGCCTAACTCTCGTACGCAATCGTATTGATAAACCCTGTGATTTTCATTTCCTCACTGGTGTAATAATCAATTGCAAGGTGTGCGCCGGAAATTAAAATCCTGCAATTTTTTGTCTGAATACGGATTTTGGAATCCTCATATTCGAGAATTCCGCGGTAATTGGCAATCACAGCTTCCCGTCTGCCTGTCACCGTGACAATTGCCGCCCCTAACATAAGATCTTTTGGAAACTCCAAGTCTCCAACGAGTTTCTCAGAAAAAGAGACCCCTGATTTCTCGTTTGTCTGATGATGTCTATTCGATATTCCAACATTTTTTCTCATATATCACTATATGAATTTTGTTAAAATTCTATTCATTAAGGCAGAATGAATTGTTTTACAACCGGTTCCTTTGCCTTCGGCGCATCTGAAAATTCATATGCCCCTAAAATACGTGCTCTCGCAGCTTCCATTTTTTCCTTATCTCTACCGCAGATTACCGCAAGTGTATCGCCGGTCTCCACACGGTCCCCGTTTTTCTTTTCAAGCAGAATTCCGACCGAAAGGTCAATCACACTCTCCTTGGTCTCCCTGCCGCCGCCGAGTGTCATGCAGGCAATTCCGATTTCCTCTGCAAGAATCCGGTCTACATAACCGCTTTTTGGTGCTGCTACCGCCATGGTATATGGTGCTTTTTCAAACAGTCCGGTATCGTAAACCGGTGCCGGATCTCCACCCTGTGCCCTTACAAATTCTGCAAATTTTTCTAATGCCTTTCCGTTGTCAATCACTTCCTGCATCAGCTTTTCTGCCTCGCTCTGGCTTTCGGCTCTTCCCGCGAGCTGTAGCATCTGTCCGCCCAGTGCAAACACGACCTCCTTTAAATCTGCCGGTCCCTTGCCGCGCAGCGTGTCGATTGCCTCTATGACCTCTACGGAATTGCCCACCGCAAGACCAAGCGGCTGATCCATATCGGTAATCACTGCCGCCATCTTCTTTCCTGCCATTGTTCCAATCGATACCATTTCTTTTGCAAGTGCAACAGAATCGTCAAGTGTCTTCATAAACGCGCCGTTTCCGGTCTTGACGTCAAGCACAATCGCATCACTGCCGGATGCAAGTTTTTTGCTCATGATGGAGCTTGCAATCAAAGAAAGCTGGTCCACTGTCGCAGTCACATCGCGCAGCGCATAAAGCTTTTTATCTGCCGGTGCAAGGTTTGCGGTCTGTCCGGCAATCGCAATCCCGATTTCATTGACATTTTTGATAAATGTCTCCTCTGAGATTCCTGTTGTAAACCCTTTAAAGCACTCGAGCTTGTCAATCGTGCCTCCGGTATGTCCAAGCCCTCTGCCGGACATCTTTGCAACCGGCACGCCAAGCGCTGCAACAATCGGGGTTAAAACAAGGGATGTCTTATCGCCCACACCGCCTGTACTATGTTTGTCTACCTTTACGCCATGGATGGCGGACAAATCGAGTACATCGCCGCTGTCCCGCATTGCAAGGGTCAAATCGACAGTTTCCTTTGGGCTCATGCCCTGAAAACAGATTGCCATTGTCATCGCAGACATCTGGTAATCCGGGATACTTCCGTCCGTAAATCCATTAATCATATACCGGATTTCTTCGGTTGAAAGCTCCTGCCCCTTTTTCTTTTTTAAAATTAAATCATACATTCTCATCGTAAACCTCATTTCTGCGCACAGCGTCTATGCGTCTTTTGTTTTCCCGGTTACTCACTGACACGGTAGTGTCCGACAATGTCTCCCCAGGTTTCCAATATATCTTCCTCATAATCCCTCTGCCACGGATTTGCATGATGGATAACAAAGGCAATCCCCTTACGGTTTCTCTTATCGGATACTACGCCGATATGTTTTTCAAAAATCACAATATCGCCGCCCTGCCATTCTGCAATATCATTAACATCTGTAGTGAGTGAAATGGCGTTTCTGGCAAAATATACCTTCAAGTTCGCCACTCTGCGAAAATCGATTGCGGGGTCGGCTTCCTCAATCCCCGGATAAGCCTCCGGCGCTGCCAGATAATCTGCCTCCACAAGCTCTTTTAAATCATAGCCCGCCCCAAGCAGTCCAAATGCTACCACATCCGTGCAGACGCCACAGCCGTCATCCGGATAGCCATTTTGGTAATAATTGCTTTTATATTTCGGCTTTGTGCCAATGTAGGTGCGCACATTCTGCAGAATATCGGTCTGGTCATCAATCCCGTCCCCGTCTGCATCCACGCTGCTTGTATAGTGTGGAATGTCAAAGTCAGCATTTGTGTAACTGCGATGTGGAATCACATTTAAGCGGTACAAAAAATAGAACAGACAAAAGATACCGACGCCCGCAGCTAAAACTACAATCAGAGTTTTTGCTTTCCGTTTCATAAAGTTCTCCTTTTAGAAATAATCCGAGATATAAGGCACCTGCTGTTCAATGGCATCCTCTAACATATCAATGATTTCGGCACTTGTCTGCAGCCTGCCGATTTTGGCAAGGTAATCCGGGCGTTTATAGCCCATAAGCATGGTAGTCATGGTCTGAATACTGATTTTGTCCGGACATGGCTCCGCAATACGCTCTACGTTTGCTTTTCCGGTCTTTGAAATGCGAAGCAGAAACGACCCCTGATTGCACTCCATAATCGGGTCGGTCAGTGTAAAGCGCCACTCTCTGTCCGTAATATCTGCCTTAAACGGATAGTCCGCAACAAATGCCGGGAAATCGACAATGCGCCCCATATAGTAAGGCGAAATCACTTCTTTAATGCTCGCATCCTCTAACAGAAACGCCAGCGGTTCATCCGTGTAGGTACTGCCCTCCACCTGATTAATCATCGAAAAATGTGCTGACACAAAGTTCCAGAGACCGGTGCGCGCTTCCTCATTGTTAAAAATCATATCCTTGATATAAAAGACTTCATTTTCAATCCAATAGATAATGTAGCCGTCTGCAATGCCCGCCTCGTTATAATAGATTGCCGCCATAATGTCATCTTTATCCCAGAGCCAGTATTCGTTCCACGCCAGCTCATCCCGCACAATTGCACCGTGCGTATGTGCCGCATATGCCGCATAAGTCTGCTTGAGCTCCTCACTGTCCGGTTTCACGCGCCGCACATCGCCTGCGACCTGACGGTTTTTAGGAAGCTGGTAATCCTTGATGTTATAGGAAATCTTATCGGAGATAAGCTCCCAGCCTTTTCTGCGGTAATAGGGAATCGAGTACGGATACAGATAGCAGATATACTGCCCTTTTTTCTGCATATTTTTGAGTGCCTGCTCCAAAAGCTTGTGCATCAGTCCCATATTGGAATATTCCGGGTAAGTTCCGACTCCGGTCAGCCCTCCCATAGAATATGTTTTTCCAAAAATCTGTACCTGCATCGGATAAACTGCCACCTGTGAAATCAGGTTATCATTGTCAAACCAGCCAATCACATCTGCCTTTTCCATCGTTGGAAATTTGGCGCGGATAATTTCTTTTTCCTGCCATCCGATGGAATTGAGTTCCTGGTCGGTCACCTGAAATACGTACCGGAGCAGCGCATTGTACTGCTCCATATATTCACTGCCCACAGGACGCATTTTTAAATTTCGTTTATTCATTCTGTCTATCTGTCCTTTCCATACCTGTCCTGCCTTCTAGTATAGCCGATTTGAGGTCTGTTTTAAAGTCCCATTTTGTCCGTTATTTGTGATAAGGCTCACCATTCATAATCCGGTAACTCCGGTAAATCTGCTCTAACAGAACCACGCGCATGAGCTGGTGTGGAAATGTCATTTTGGAAAAGCTTAGTTTCCAGTCACTGCGTTTTAAGATGCGCTCCGACAATCCGAGCGATCCTCCAATTACAAATATAATATGGCTGTTGCCGGCAGTTCCAAGCGATTCTATTTTCTGCGAAAGCTCAACAGAGTCCAGCTGTTTTCCGTCTATCGCAAGCACGCAGAGAACGGCGCCTTCTTTGATATATTTTTCGAGCCGTTCCCCTTCTTTGTCTTTTATCTGGCGCTCGACTGTTTCGCTGGCATGGTCCGGCGTCTTTTCGTCCGCCACTTCTATGATTTCAAGGTTGCAGTAACGGCTTAACCGCTTCTGGTATTCCGCTACTGCCTCCCTGTAAAATTTTTCTTTTATTTTCCCGACACATAAAATCGTGATTTTCAAATGAATGTTCTCCTTTCGAGGTTTTCCGTATGAATGCTTCGCAGTGCAATTATACCATATCTCCTCTTGCACTTGTGCAAAAAATCGCCTATAATCTATTTAAAAAGTAAACGAGGTATCTGATATGTGGTGTCCACAATGTAAAACCGAATACACAGACGATATTTACGAATGTCCGGTCTGTAAAACCGCACTGGTGGAAGCGGACAGTTCTCCCTCCCATGCCTATGTATCAAAACGTGCAAAAGCAGAGGATTTGAAGTCCACCGCATACACATTTACCGTGGTGAGCGTGATTGGTTTCGTGGTCTTACTGCTGTTTTTGCTCGGTGTTCTTCCGATTGCGGTTGCAGATTATATGAAGGTTCTGATTTCTGTTGTAATGGGAATCATGCTTCTTATTTTTCTCATTATCGGCATCCGCTCTTTTCGCGAATTAAAACCGTTATACCGGGCGGCCGATACGGAGGATGCACTCCTTGCAGAGGTAACAGCATGGTTTAAGGATACCTATTTTCCATCCGATATCGACCATGATCTTTGCGGCAGCGATGTTGCGCAGTTATACTTTAAGCGTTACGCCATCATGCAGCGCCTTATCCATGAAAAATACCCGGATTTGGAAGAGACATTTGCCGACCACATCATTGAAACCCTTTATGGGGAATTGTTTCCGGATACTGCATCCGAAGACGAGATTTGTTAGGAATGATAATTCATCATAGAAAGCAAGAGGTAAACGTACAATGAAATTACTGGAAGAAAAAATTCTTACAGAGGGAAAAGCAGTCAACAGAGATATTTTAAAAGTGGATGGATTTATTAACCATCAGGTTGATCCTCATCTGATGCAGCAGATTGGAGAAGAATTTGCAAAACACTTTGCAGGACAGGGCATCACAAAGGTAGCTACTATTGAGAGTTCCGGAATTGCTCCGGCACTTATGACTGCCTGTGCCATGAATGTTCCGATGATTATTTTAAAAAAACAGCCGTCAAAGGTTTTAAATGATGACCTCTATCAGACCGTTGTCTCTTCTTTTACCAAGGGAACCAGCTATGAACTTACACTTTCCGGAAAATTTATCTCCGAAAACGACCATGTTCTGATTATTGATGACTTCCTTGCCAACGGCGAAGCTGCTACCGGTGCTATCCGTCTTTTGCGCAAGGCGCATGCAACAATTGCAGGTGTCGGAATTCTGATTGAGAAGTCTTTCCAGCCTGGACGCGAGAAATTACAGGAACAGGGAATTGATGTTTACTCCCTTGCCCGCATTAAAAATCTTGACACCGACCTTATCGAATTTGTAGAGGAATAATCTTACAACTAAAAAATGCGTTTATTCAAAAAGCTGCCTGGCAAATCACCAGACAGCTTTTTTCAATTACATTTCCTCTTCTACCGGTCCCTCTACCGGTTCCATTTTCTCTGTCGCTGGACTACAGTTATAAACAGCACGGAAAATATTACTCGTAAGTCCTGTATTATCATCAATCACGATTACCGAAAGTGTGTTCTCCCCCTCCGGAATCACAAACGGTTCCTGATAGCGTGCCGACTGTGCAGTCGGGTCCGTTCCATCCCAGGTATAATAAACAGAGCATCCTGTCTGTGCAAAAATCGAAATCACCGTCTCGGTGTTCACGATGCCCCCCCCTGGAGTGACAATCGGGTCTCTAGGAGAAACCAGTTTTATCACATAGTGATTTTCGGATACATCACTGCAGATTCCCTTGTCATTGACACACACGGCACGCACGGTATACTCGCCCTCCGCTGTAAGCAGAATCCCAATTTCCGGGTCATAAAGCATCCCATCCGCTGCATCCGGTGTGCTTTCATCTAATGTATAATAAATCATATCTCCCGCTAAAGAATCCAGATTTACGGTAATATATCTTCCGTACGTATCGCTGATTGGAGAAATGACAGGCGCATCTGTATGATAAGGTGCGAACAATGCTTCTATCTCCTCATTTGGTGCATAAGAAGCCAGTTCAAGAATACTGTCATAATCACTGTTTCTCTCATACAGCTCAATCAGTTTTTCATATGCTTCCTTTTGGGAACGGTCCAACTGTACGGTCTCAAGGTATAAAACCATTGCCGTATCATAATCCTCCTGTTCCATATAAATCTCTGCCATTTCCATACGTGCGCTGACATCCTCCGGCATCAGAGTCAGCGCTGTATTATAGTATTTGAGCGCCTGTGTCTGATTCCCGGATGCCTTTGCCTGCTCTGCCATCTGCATCTGATATTCATAAGAATTGGAATTCTGAACATCTGTATAGATTTTAAATACCATGCAGACAATCAAAACAATCCCTGCGATACAGCCAAACAAAATCCCAAGCATTTTCCTTAATGGCATCTTCTGTGATTCTTTCGATGAATTTACGTTTTCCTGATCCGGTGCGTTTTTCTCTTCTTTCGCTCCATTCTTTAACAGTGCGTTTAAATATTCATCCTCTAATATTTCATCTCCGGTGACAAACTGTACCTCATGTCCGCATTTGCTGCAATAAAGACATCCCTCTGGAATCTCGCTGCCACATTTTTTGCATCTCATATGAAAGATTCCCCTCTAATCCAAATCCATTGACTCTACACAATTGTTCATCAACATTGCAATTGTCATAGGTCCAACGCCTCCCGGTACAGGAGTGATAGCAGAGGTATGTTCCGCCACTTCATCAAATTTCACATCTCCGCAGAGCTTGCCGTTTTCGTTGCGGTGAATTCCAACATCAATGACAACGGCACCCTCTTTGATATAGTCTGCCGTAATAAACTGTGGTTTCCCGATTGCAACGATTAAAATATCCGCCTGTCTGCAAAGCTCTTTCAGATTTTGTGTCTTAGAGTGCGCAATGGTGACGGTTGCATTTTCACGAAGCATCAAAAGCGCCATCGGTTTTCCGACAATATTGCTTCTTCCGATTACCACACAGTTTTTTCCGGCAATTTCAATGCCGGAACGCTTTAACAACTGGATAATGCCCGCAGGTGTACAGGAGACAAATCCGCGTTCACCAATCACTAATTTCCCAACGTTTTCCGGATGGAATCCATCCACGTCCTTTTTCGGAGAAATAGCTCCAATCACACGGTCTTCATTAATATGCCCCGGAAGCGGAAGCTGAACAAGGATTCCATTTACCGTATCATCTTTATTCAGCTTCTCTATCAGGGCAAGAAGTTCCTCCTCTGTTGTCTCTTCCGGAAGTTCATAGGAAAGAGAACGGATTCCGATATAGGTACATGCTTTCTTTTTGTTATTGACATACACCGAAGAAGCAGGGTCATTTCCCACCTGAATCACTGCAAGTGCTGCTTCCCGTCCTTCTTTCCGGTATTCCTCTACCTTCGTCTTTAATTCATCTTTGATTTCCTGTGAAATACGTTTTCCGTCAATAATCTGCACCTTTTCTACCTCCATCCCAGTTTTGACTGTTAGTATAAGCCTGTGATAACACCCTCATCATTTACATCAATTCCATATGCCGCCGGTGCTTTGGAAAGTCCTGGCATTGTCATGATGGCACCTGTTACGGCAACCACAAATTCTGCGCCCGCAGACAGATATACTTCTCTTACATTCACAGTAAATCCGGTCGGTCTTCCGAGTTTCTTTGCATCGTCTGACAGGGAATACTGCGTTTTTGCCATACATACCGGAAAATCTGACATTCCCATTTCTGCAATTCGCTTTAATTCGCGTTTTGCCGCCGGCGCATAGGTCACACCGTCTGCTCCGTAAATTTCTTTTGCAATGGTTTCAATCTTTTCTTCCAGTGACAATTCATCTTCATAAAGCGGTTTGAAATGGCTTTCTTTCGTCTCGATTGTCTCTAAGATTTTTTCGGCAAGTGCAATACCGCCTTCTCCGCCTTTTTCCCATACTTCAGAAAGTGCAAATTCACAGCCGCGCTCCCTGCAGAACTGCTCTACGTAATCGGTTTCTGCCTTCGTGTCTGTCACAAAAGAGTTTAAGGTTACCACAACCGGAACATGGTATTTCTGTAAATTCTCAATGTGCTTTTCAAGATTGGCAATGCCCTTTTTGAGTGCTTCAAGATTCTCCTCACCAAGATTTGCCTTTTCTACACCACCATTATATTTGAGTGCACGCACGGTTGCTACTAACACAACGGCGTCCGGTTTTAATCCTGCTTTGCGGCACTTGATATCAAAAAACTTCTCTGCTCCAAGGTCTGCACCGAATCCTGCTTCTGTAATCACGTAATCTGCAAGTTTTAATGCTGTCCTTGTGGCACGGACACTGTTACATCCATGTGCAATATTGGCAAATGGTCCGCCATGTACAATTGCAGGTGTATGCTCTAACGTCTGAATCATATTCGGTTTTAAGGCATCTTTTAACAGCGCTGCCATTGCACCAGTTGCCTTTAAGTCATTTGCTGTCACAGGTTTTCCGTCAAAACTGTATGCAGCAATAATATTTCCAAGTCTGCGTTTTAAATCGTGCATATCGTCTGCCAGACAAAGAATTGCCATGATTTCAGAGGCTACCGTAATGACAAAGTGATCTTCCCGTACCATGCCGTCCGCCTTGCTTCCAAGACCTACCACGATATTACGTAAAACACGGTCATTCATATCCATACAACGCTTCCATACCACCTGTCTCGGATCAATTCCAAGCTCATTTCCCTGCTGGATATGGTTATCAAGCAGTGCAGCAAGCAGATTATTTGCAGAGGTAATGGCATGAAAATCTCCGGTAAAATGAAGGTTTAAATCCTCCATCGGCACTACCTGTGCATAGCCGCCGCCGGAGGCACCACCCTTGATACCAAAGCACGGTCCAAGTGACGGCTCACGCAATGCAATCACTGCTTTTTTACCAAGACGTCCAAATGCCTGTCCAAGTCCTACACTTGTGGTGGTTTTTCCCTCTCCTGCCGGAGTCGGATTGATTGCCGTTACAAGAATCAGCTTTCCATCCGGTCTGTCCTTTACCCGGTTAATGAGTTCATCGGAAATCTTTGCCTTATACTTTCCGTAAAGTTCAAGGTCATCCTCCGTCATACCAAGTTGTGCTGCAACTTCCTTAATTGGAATCATCTTTGCCTCCTGGGCAATTTCAATGTCGCTTTTCATAGTGTTTCCTCCTCATATTGTTCAAATTGTTCTTCAGACATTAACACTCTTCTCGGTTTGGTTCCTTCTTCCGGTCCCACGATTCCAGCCTCCTCAAGCTGGTCCATGATACGCGCCGCACGGTTGAATCCAACCTTGAAATAACGCTGTAACATTCCGATAGAGCCTTTTTCTTTATCAATTAATAGTCTCGCCGCATCTGCAAAATACGGGTCCCTGCCGTCTGAATTCGAGTCTGAGTCAATGTTCACCGTGGTATTGCCGGACGCTTCCAATGAATTCATTTTTTCAGCGACCGCAGAATTATACGTACCAGTTCCATTATGCTCCTTGATAAAGTCTACTACATCCGAAACCTCCTTGTCCGATACAAATGCCCCCTGCACACGAAGTGGTTTCGGAATCCCCTGTGGGTTAAAGAGCATATCGCCCTTGCCAAGTAATTTCTCGGCACCATTCATATCAAGAATGGTTCTCGAATCGATACCGGATGTCACCGCAAACGCAATACGGCTTGGCATATTCGCCTTAATCAGTCCTGTAATGACATTTACGGAAGGACGCTGTGTTGCAATAATCAAGTGGATTCCTGCTGCACGTGCAAGCTGTGCCAGACGACAGATGGACTCCTCCACCTCTCCGGAAGCGACCATCATAAGGTCCGCCAACTCGTCAACGATTACCACAATCTGTGGCATTTTCTCCGGTTTCGGGTCTCCTTCCACATCCGGAAGGCTTTCCACTTTAGCGTTATATCCCTTGACATCGCGCACATGTGCTTCCGCGAATTTATTATAGCGGTCTGTCATTTCCGCAACTGCCCACTGCAATGCACCGGATGCCTTTTTCGGGTCAGTCACAACCGGAATCAAAAGGTGCGGAATCCCGTTATAAACGCTGAGCTCTACCACCTTCGGGTCTATCATGATAAGTTTTACATCCTTTGGATCTGCTTTGTATAAAATACTCATAATAATGGTATTGATGCAGACCGATTTACCGGAACCGGTCGCTCCTGCAATCAGAAGATGTGGCATCTTCGCAATGTCTGCAACCACAACTTTTCCTGCAATATCCCGTCCCACACTGAACGAAATCTTAGATGGATGTGTCTGAAATTCTTCCGACTCAACTAATTCCCGGAATGATACCATAACATTCTCTTTGTTCGGAACCTCAATTCCAATCGCAGCTTTTCCCGGAATCGGTGCCTCGATTCGGATATCCGCCGCCGCAAGATTTAATTTGATATCATCCGCCAAATTTACGATTTTGCTGACCTTTACCCCCATCTCCGGCTGCAGCTCATAACGTGTCACTGCCGGTCCACAGCTTACATTTATAATTGTTACATTGACACCAAAATTTTTAAGTGTCTGCTGTAACTTATTGGCAGTTTCCTGAAGATGTGCTTTGGAATCTCCCGCTTTCTTCGGTGGCTGGGAAAGAAGGGATACCGGAGGAAACTCATACGGTTTTACCGGCTCTGCCTCCTCAGACAGTGCTTCATCATAAATAATTTCTTCCTCATCATCCTCTGCTTCCGTCATTTGCCGTGCAGGAGACGCGGTCTCCTGTGGTGAAACGGCCGTTTCCTCATAATCCGCATCCGGCTCTTTGTATACCGGTTCTTCATAAGCCGGTTCTTCGTAAACAGTTTCTTCCTCGTAGACTGCCGGCTCTTCGTACGCCACAGGCTCTTCATATGGCAATTCCGGCTCATAGGACGCTGCTGCCTCTCTGTAAGGAGCCGGTTCCTCATATGTGCCCTGCAATGGTATTTCTTCTGTTTCCTCAGCAAAAACCGGAAGGACCGCATCTTTCGGCTGCGGCGCACCTGATGTAAGTTCCACTTTCTTTTCTTCTTTTACTTCCGGCATATCCAGATAGTTTTCAATCTGAATTTCATTAATCTCATCAGAGCCAGTCCTTGCCTGTCCGGACGGTCTGATTGCCGTATCAATCGCAACCCCGGTAACTTTCTGCTCTGCTCTGCGGAGTCTTTTATCCTCTTTGCGCATCTGTGCGCGCTCACGATGTTTTTCGTTGCTCTGTCTCGCGGACTCATAAACTTTCTTTCCGCCCTTTTCCATGCCTTTAAAAATAGAACGCTCTGTAATTAAGACAAGGGAAATCAAAAGCATTATGACATCAATCACATAAGAACCAACCCTTCCGAATGCCGTGCAGTTAAAGTGGCACAAAAGTCCTCCGAAAAATCCTCCGCCCGCTTTCGTCTCAAAGCTGTTTTTGTATGCCTCTGACGCTGTCCGGACACCATTTCCTGTTGTCAGCAGTTCTAAAAACATACACAGAAAAACAACCAAAAGACAGACCGCTACCACTTTGATAGCTGCGATAGTATTTCCTTTATTGGAAACTGCGAAAAATGTACTTACTAATAAAACAATTG
>ENA-UOJA01000405-UOJA01000405.1-human-gut-metagenome-genome-assembly--contig:-C19-NODE-405-length-43122-cov-42.114496_pt1 | contig 43122 bp, 35 predicted proteins | sample MGYA00242337_ERZ723884 | MGnify/ENA metagenome assembly ERZ723884
TTTCTTCCGCAAACATCGGATCCCATGCCGGAAGCTGTATCGGCTTCTGCTTGAAAATGTCGAGCACTTTCTTCGGCACGTATTTGGTTTCCAGTACCAGGCGGAACATGTATTCATTGAACCATTCGTCGGTCATGATCAGGTGTCCCTGATAGCCGGCAGAAGGGCCCCAGCTGTTTTCCACCATCCATTTTTTCGGCTTTCCGTGCTCGTCGAGGTCGACAGCCATCAGCGTCATGGCATGAGCCGACATGCTGGCGAAGGTCTGGATACGCTGCTTCTTGTCCATGCCGAAAGTGATGCCCATCAGCGAATCGAAATCATAATTGTGCACGTCCAGCAGTCCGCGGTTGCTGTCCATCTGGGTCACGTCGCTGGAGAAATACATCCGGGTGCTGTCCTTCAGTGAGGCGATGGCCATCTCCTTGATTTCCTCCACCGGCAGGTTCACGTACGTCCAGTTCTTCCCGTCGTAGCAGTGACGGTCGTAGGCAATCTCGTAGCACTTATAGTATTCGCGCGACGGGTCGTTCATCACCATCACGTAGTTAGTCAGCAGGTTCTTGTCGCCATACTTCTCCAGGAACGACATCGGTGTGTGATGCTCTGTTTCCACCACCTTGCCCTTGCTGTCCTTGCGCACGTAGTTGAACGAAGTCGGCGGCACGCCCAGGGTCAGTGCCAGCATCCGGTAGACCGTACCCAGCATCTCTTCCTTCCGTTTCTCAATGACTGCCGTCTTTTCGCCTTTGGCCGACAAGTCTCTCAGTTCCAGCCCGAACTCCTTCAGTTTCAATCCAATCAATGACGACATATACGACGTATGCTCACTGCTGTACGTTTCCGGCATGGCCTCCTTGGGCACCAGTCCGTACTTCGTCACGATGTCGGCCACCCCCGTAAAGGTACCTCCGTCGCTCAGCGGATGCTTGAACAGCCATTCCACCGTCTGGTCGCTCATTGGCTTGCCCGCCGTTTCAATCACCCCCTGCAGGAAGAGGTTGGACTTCTCCAGCTGGTCCCAGAAGAAACAGTATACCTGCGAGAACTCCAGTCCCGGCAGGTCGTATTTGGCAATGGCCTTGGCCCGCATCACGTTCAGTCCCGTAAACAGCCAGCAGCGGCCCGACGACTGCTGGTCGGTGATTCCCTTCGACTCCACCTTGATGGAGAAATCGGCGTCCACCGCCTGCTGGTTTTCCTGGTTCAGGGCCAGTTGCTTGATGCTGGTACCGCCCAAGGCATTGCGAATCGCCTTGTCGGCAGCTGTATTCTGATAACTGCGCTGAATTTCCTTCAGCATTTCCGGAGAGATGCCTCCATTCTGTGCCTGCAATGTCAGCCCGAAAGCCATCAGGCAGGCAGCCAATGTTACGTGTTTCTGGTTCATTATATTTTATGGTTTTAATGAGTTCATTCCTTGTGCTTGGCCGGACGCACAATCTTGTAGCCGATGCACGCCACGAAGATGCTCATCAGCGGACTGAGCAGGTTGAAGAAGCAGTACGGCAGGTACACCAGCGTAGGCACGCTCAAGATGGTGGCCTGCGTCATGCCGCACGTGTTCCAGGGAATCAGCGGACTGGTCACCGTCACGGCATCTTCCGTCGTACGGCTCAGCAGACGCGACTCGTATCCGTTCTTCTGGTAAATATCCTTGAACATGTTTCCGGTGAGGATAATCGAAATATACTGGTCGGCCGTGGCCAGGTTCAGAAACAGGCCGGAGGCCACCGTAGCCGTCACCGTTCCCGCCAGCTTATGGGTCAGGTGTACGAACATCCGCGTAATGCTGCCCAGCATGCCGCAGGCCGTCATCGCCCCGCCCAGGCACATGGCACAGAGAATCAGCCACACCGTGTCCATCATGCCGCCCATGCCGCGGGTGGCAATCAATTCCGTCAGTTCCGGACTGGAGGCCTGCACGGACGTGCCGCCCGACAAAGCCAGCAGCACTCCTTTATACAACGCTTCGGCACCAGACACTCCCTCGCCAGCCACCTCCCGCAGCACGTCGGTCTGAAACACCAGCATGCAAACCACAGCCAGTGCCGTCGACACAAACAGCGTGATGATGGACGACACCTTCCGGGCAATCAGAATACCCGTCACTACCGGCACCAGCAAGACCCAGAAGGTGATGTGGAAACGCTCGGCCAGTCCGGTGGTAAACACCGCCATCTGCGAACTGTCCGTGGCCTCGTGCGAAAAACCGGCCACCGTAAAAATCGCCAGGGCAATCACGATGGAGGGCACCGTGGTGTACATCATGTAACGGATGTGCGTGAACAGCGGGGTGTCCGTCACCGACGAAGCCAGGATGGTCGTGTCCGAAAGCGGAGACACCTTGTCGCCGAAGTACGCCCCCGACACGATGGCTCCGGCAATCCAGCCCTCGTCGAATCCCTGTGCCTTGCCGATGCCCATCAGGGCAATGCCGATGGTGGCTATCGTGGTCCACGAGCTGCCGGTCATAACCGATACCACGGCACAAATCGCACAGCACGACACCAGGAAAAATTTCGGATGGATAATCTGTACACCGTAATATATCAGCGTAGGTACTACGCCACCCAGCATCCAGGCTGCCGACAGCGCACCGATAATCAGTAGAATAATCAGGGCGGAACTCACCCCTGCAATGTTGTTCACAATGGCATGCTCAATATCTCTCCAGGCCACCCCGTAACGCCCCATGCCCATGGCGGCACACAAGGCCGTCGCCAGCAGCAGGCAAATCTGACTGCCCCCGCCCAGCGCATCGGCTCCCAGCAGACGGATGGTAAAAAAAAGCAGGACCACCAGGACCAGCACCGGCAACAACGAAGCCAGCGGAGAAGGAATTTTCAGTTTCTGTGTCATTTCGTCAATCTATGTTCAATAATCTATGGTTTCCTAAAAACGGCACAAATTTCCGAATATTTTTTCAAATATCCGCATAAATTCTATTTTTATTTGCATTTTCAATGTAAAAATGAATAAAAATAGAATTTTATTACCGCAAAAACAGACAAACAAAGCTTTCTGCAAAACTTAAAAACTGCTAATAACCTTTTCCGATGTCCACTTTCTTCATCGGTTATTTGTACTTTTGTTCACTAATTGCAGAAAAAATAGATGAGTAGATTCACGCGCATAAAACAAGCCATACGCCTCACGGTCATTTCCGCACTGATTCTTTATTTCGGCCTGATTGCCCTGTTCAGCCTTCCGGCGGTGCAGCATCGTGTCAGTACGTATGCGGCCCGTGAGCTTTCCCGGCTGGTGCAGGCGGAGGTCCGCATCGGCAACGTCGACCTGGGCTTGCTGAACCGCGTGGTCATCCAGAACGTGCGCATCAAGGACCGGCAGGGAAAAGACCTGCTGGGCATCTCGCGTTTCTCCGTCAAGATAGACATTCCCTCGCTTTTCCGCAAGCAGATTCGCATCAGCAGCATCCAGCTGTTCGGTCTGGACGCCCGTCTGAGCCGTCCCACTCCGGATGCCCCGCTGAACTGCCAGTTTCTCATCGATGCCTTTGCTTCCAAAGACAGCACGAAGCAGGAAAGCCCCCTCGATCTGCGCATCAACTCCGTACTGATTCGCCGCGGACAGGTGCACTACGATGTCCTCTCGGAAGCGGTCACCCCCCGGAAATTCAACTCCAGCCACATCGGCATCAGTGAGCTTTCGGCCACCCTCTCCTTGAAGGCCTTGCAGAAAGACTCGCTCAACGCCCAGATCCGGCGCATGAGCTTCAACGAACAGAGCGGCTTCCGCCTGAAGAAGTTTGCCCTCAAGGTGACGGCCAATCCGCAGGGCATCTACCTGCAGGAGCTGACTCTCCACCTGCCGTCTACCTTCGTGTGCATCGACACGCTGTCGGCTACGGGCAACCTCAAGGACCCGCACCTGCTGACGTCGCCGGAGAATCCGGTGAACTACATGGGCAACCTGCGGGCCTCTGTCACACCGGCCGACCTGTCGTATTTCGTCCCGGCACTGACGCACTTCCAGGACTCCATCCACATCGACGCGACGTTCCGCGGCAAAGGACGGCAGTTCCGCTGCACCCACTTCTACCTGGCCAGTCCCCAGAAGGAGCTGATTCTGCGCGCACAGGGGATGATGGACGCCAACCAGTCTGTCAAGTCACCTTATTTCTTCGGCGAAATCACCCAGGCCGATGTCAGCGAGAAAGCCCTTCCCTGGCTGTTCCACAACCTGAAAGGGGCAGAAACGAACCTGCCCGACCTCATCCAGCGCCTCGGATTCATCCAGTTCCAGGGCGACGTGTCGGGCTATCCCTCACGCATCACCGCCCACGGCACCGTCAAGAGCCGTCCGGGACAGCTCAACGCCAACGTGACCATGCACACCGACACGCTGACCTTGCAGAAAAGCTACTCGGGACGTATCTCGACCCAAGACTTCGAACTGGGGAAACTGCTGGCCAAGGAGGAACTCGGGAAGACTTCGTTCGACCTGGAGCTGAAGGGACTGCAATACCGCAACAACCAGCTGGAATCGCACATCAAGGGAGAGATTTCGTCTCTCGAATACAACCATTACCAGTACCAGCACATCGCGCTGAACGGCGACTTCAAGCCGGGCGGGTTCAACGGACACCTCTCGCTCGACGACCACAACGGGAAAATCACCATGGACGGGAGCTTTGTCACCAGCCAGGCGGTACCCGACTTCAACCTGCGTGTGAAAGTGCGCGACTTCCGTCCGTACTCCCTGCACCTTACCAAAAAATACGAAGATACTGACCTCTCGCTCAACCTGACGGCGGACTTCTCCGGACATTCCATCGACGACATGCGGGGAAGCATCCACCTCGACAGCCTGCAGGTGCGCACCCCCGACGAGGCCGGCAACTATTTCCTGCCTCACCTGCAAATCAACGCCACGCAACCGCAGGCACACTCGCCCGAGAAAGAAATACGCATCACCTCTCCTTTCCTGAACGGGAGTATCCAGGGGAGATATGCCTACCACACCTTGCTGAAAAGCATCGAGAAGGTCATCCGCAAGCACCTGCCTTCGCTGTTCCCGGAAGCAAAAAGCCGGAAGGGCGCCGAACCGAACAACCAGTTCCGCTTCCAGTTCCGCATGGAAAACAGCGACTTCCTGTCGAAGGTGCTCCACGTACCTTTCGACCTGCAGATGCCGGCCGTCCTCAATGGCCAGTTCAACGACAGCCTCTCGCAGATGCGCATCAACGGCTACCTCCCGCAGTTCAGCTACAACGGCAAGCACTATGAGTCGGGGGCCCTGCTGTGTGAGACGCATCCCGATGAACTCCAGTTCCAGGTGCGCGCCAGTACCCTGATGAAGAAGGGGGCCATGTTCAACCTCTCGCTCCTCACCCGGGCCAAGGACGACAAGCTGCACAGCACGCTCTACTGGGGCAACAACACCCAGCTCACCTACAGCGGCAAGATTGATGCGGTGGCTTCCTTCAGCCAGGACCCCCGCCACAAAGGACTGCACACCCGCGTGGACATCCAGCCCAGCCAGATTATCCTGAACGATACCACCTGGCACATCCACCCGGCCAGCGTAGACATTGCCAAAGACAGCATCGAGATACACAACTTCCTGTTCGAGCACCGCGACCAGCACCTGAAAATCCACGGGCGGCTGGGAAAGGCCGACACAGACTCGTGCCTGGTAGACCTGAAGAACATCAACCTGCTCTACCTCATGGACATGATCCAGTTTCATGCCGTGCGCTTCGACGGGGGCATCAGCGGAAAGGCCCGCCTGCTCCACTTGCTCAAAGACCCGGTCATGGAGGCCCGGCTCGACGTGAAAGACTTCTCGCTGAACCAGGCGGTGCTGGGCCGTGCCGACATCCTTGCCTCGTGGGACAAGGAACTGGGAGGTGTCCGCCTGAACGCGGACATCCGGCGCGATGCGGACTGCACCACGGGCGTCACGGGCTACGTATCGCCCAAGCTCAAAGGACTCGACCTCCACATCAAGGCCGGAGGTACTCCCCTGGCCTTCCTGCAACCCTTCGTGGAAAATATTTTCAGCAACGTCAACGGAAAAGCGTACGGCGACGTGCACCTCTTCGGCCCCTTCGCCCAGCTCGACCTGGAAGGCGAAGTCAGGGCACAGATGCGCACGAAGGTCAACATCCTGAACACGACGTTCATCGCCTCGGCCGACTCCGTACACATCTCGTCCGGCTTGTTCCGCTTCCCCAATGTCCGCCTCCAGGACCCCGAAGGACATACCGGACAGGCCGACGGGGAACTGCGGCACACCAAGCTGAAGGACCTGAGCTACCGTTTCCGCTTCCAGACCGACCGCATGAAGGTGTACGACACCGACCACGAGACTCCCGACTTCCCCTTCTACGGACGCATCTATGCCACGGGCGATGTCCTGCTCCGGGGAGGCGACGGGCAGCTGAACGTCGACGGAGAAGTACGGGCTGACAACCAGACGGCCTTTGTCTACGTGCTGGGCACTGCCGCCGAAGCCACCAACTCCGGTTTCGTGACCTTCGTCGACCGTACCCCGCGCCGCCAGCAGGCTGCCGTCAAGGCCGAGGTCTACCACCCGCTCAACCGCCTGGAGGACGAAGAGGAAGACGACACGCCGACGGCCATCCATATCAACCTGCAGATAGAACCTGCCGAACGGGCCAACATGAAAATCATCATGGACCCCACGGCCGGCGACTACATATCGGCTTACGGAACCGGCAACCTGCGCATCAATTTCTTCAACCAGGGCGAGTTCCAGATGTTCGGCAACTATCACATCACCGAGGGAATCTACAAGATGAGCATGCAGAACGTCATCCGCAAGGATTTCACCCTCCAGCCCGGCGGCACGGTGTCGTTCAACGGCGACCCGCGGGCAGCGAACCTGAACGTGCAGGCCGTCTATACGGTCAACTCCGCCTCGCTCAACGACCTGATTGCCGATGCGTCTTCGTCCCGCGGCAATGTGCGGGTGAACTGTCTGCTGAACCTGACGGGCAACCTCACCTCGCCGAACCTCAGCTTCGGACTGGAACTGCCTACCGTGAGCGACGAAGACCGGGAACTGGTGCGCAGCCTCACCAGCACCGAGGAACAGATGAACACCCAGATTATCTACCTGCTGGGCGTGGGCAAGTTCTACACCTACGACTATGCCAACAACACCGGGCAGACCGATGCCACCAGCTCGCTGGCCTTCAGCACCCTGTCCGGACAGCTGAACAACATGCTCTCGCAGGTCATCAACAACCAGAACTGGAACGTGGGCACCAACCTCACCACGGGTGAGAAAGGCTGGAGCGACGTGGAAGCCGAAGCCATCCTGTCGGGCCGCCTGCTGAACAACCGGCTCATCATCAACGGCAACTTCGGATACCGCGAGAACACCTTGCGCAACACCAACTTCGTCGGCGACTTCGAGGCCATCTGGCTGCTCACCAAGAACGGGGAGTTCCGCCTGCGTGGCTACAACCAGACCAACGACCGCTACTTCACCAAGTCGACCCTGACCACACAGGGCATCGGCATCATGTACAAGAAGGACTTCATGAACTGGAAAGAGCTGGTCGACTGGTTCCTCCGCCGCCGGAAAGCGCGCAGCAGCAAGCAAGAGAAGGACGACAACGACAAATATGTCCAGAAAGACGCCGACCTTCCGGCTGCACAGAAAAAAAGAACCTCCAACGAAAAACAATTACATTAGAATATGGAAAAGACGTATTACCTTCCTGCCGAATGGCACCCGCAGAGCTACATACAGCTCACCTGGCCCCATGCCGACACCGACTGGGCCTACATGCTCGACGAAGTGGAAGACTGCTTTGTCTGCCTGGCCACTGAAATCGCCAAACGCCAGCCGCTGCTGCTCGTGGCACCGGAATTTCCGAAAGCCCTGGCCGACTTTCCCTACCGCGACCGGATTACCTTCGTGGAATGTCCCACCAACGACACCTGGGCCCGCGACCACGGCTTCATCACCCTGCTGGAACGGCACAGCGACCCGCTGCTGCTCGACTTCTGCTTCAACGGCTGGGGCATGAAGTTCGCCGCCTGCAAGGACAACCTCATCAACAGCCGCGTGTTCAAGAGCGGCGTGCTCAACGGCGACTACATCAACTGCCGTGACTTCGTGCTCGAAGGGGGCTCCATCGAAAGCGACGGAAAGGGCACCCTGCTCACCACCTCGCCTTGCCTGCTGGCTCCCAACCGCAACGACACGCGCTCACGAAAGGACATCGAAGCCTACCTGATGGACCGCTTCAACCTGCGGCAGGTGCTCTGGCTCGACTACGGCTACCTGGCCGGCGACGACACCGACAGCCACGTGGACACCCTGGCCCGCCTCTGCCCCGACCATACCATCACCTACGTGCAGTGCCTGGACAAAGACGACGAGCACTACGGCGCCCTCCGCTCCATGGAAGACCAGCTCAAGACCTTCCGCACCCTCGAAGGAGACCCGTACCGCCTGCTGCCGTTGCCGATGCCCGAAGCCATCTACGACGAAGACGGACAGCGGCTCCCGGCCACCTACGCCAACTTCCTGATTATGAACGAGGCCGTGCTCTACCCCACCTACGCCCAGCCGGCAAACGATGCCCGTGCCGCACAGGTGCTGGCCGAAGCCTTCCCCGGACGTGAAATCGTGGGCGTGGACTGCCGGGCCCTCATCCAGCAGCACGGCTCCCTCCACTGCGTCACCATGCAATATCCCGAATCCGTTAAAAACGACATAGAATCATGAAACGAACCATCCGCGTCGGCCTCGTACAGCAGTCCTGTACCGCCGACCTCAAACAGAACCTCGAAAAGCTGCACCGCAACATTGCCTCCGTGGCACAGGCCGGTGCGCAACTGGTTGTACTCCAGGAACTGCATAACACACCTTATTTCTGTCAGACGGAAGACACCGGTCTGTTCGACCTGGCAGAGCCCATCCCCGGTCCTTCCACCGGCTTCTACAGTGAGATAGCCGCCGCCTACCACATCGTGCTGGTCACCTCCCTGTTCGAACGCCGTGCCGCCGGACTGTATCACAACACCGCCGTGGTTTTTGATGCCGACGGAAGCATCGCCGGCAAATACCGTAAGATGCACATCCCCGACGACCCTGCCTACTACGAGAAGTTCTACTTCACTCCCGGCGACCTGGGCTTCGAACCCATCGAGACCTCTCTCGGCAAACTGGGCGTGCAGGTATGCTGGGACCAGTGGTATCCTGAAGGAGCCCGCATCATGGCACTGAAAGGGGCCGAACTGCTGATTTACCCGACCGCCATCGGCTGGGAGAGCAGCGACACCCAGGAAGAGAAGATGCGCCAGCTCGGTGCCTGGGTCACCGTACAGCGCGGCCATGCCGTAGCCAACGGACTGCCCGTCATCGCCGTCAACCGTGTGGGACTGGAACCCGACCCGTCCGGACAGACCAACGGCATCCTCTTCTGGGGAAACAGTTTCGTGGCCGGCCCGCAAGGTGAAATCCTCGCCCAGGCCAGCAACCTGAAAGAAGAGAACCTCGTGGTGGAAATCGACATGGAACGCAGCGAGAACGTACGCCGCTGGTGGCCCTTCCTGCGCGACCGCCGCATCGACGAGTTCGAACAGCTCACCCGTCGCTTCATCGACTGACCGACCGATTTACCGAAATAAAAAAAGGATCATTCCCCAAGGGGAGTGGTCCTTTTCTTGTATGCGGGAAAAAGTGCCTGATACCGCACTCCTCACGACAGTTTTTCAAAAATACGTCCAAATCGGGGTTTTTATCCGTACCATCAGACAAGTATTTATTTTTATAATTGTACAGAATGAAGCTCAAATCCGGCCTTTTGCAGCCGTAGCCTCCCCTTAACGTCTTTCCCAGAAACTCGGAGTCAGCAGCAGCAATACGCCGAACAGTTCCAGACGCCCGATCAGCATCATGAACGACAGCAGCCATTTCGCCAGATCCGGCAGCGCACTCCACGAGAACGCCGGACCGAACGCACCCAGTCCCGGTCCCACGTTGCCGAGGCTCGACACCGACAGACCGAAAGCCTCTTCCAGCCCCACTCCCATGCACATCAGCAGCAGCCAGCACACGAAAATGCAGAAGAAATAAAACAGCACGAAAGTCATCACCGTGGCAATGGTCCGCTGCGAAGCCGCCATCCGGTTCAGCTTCACCGGCAGTACGGCACGGGGATGCATCAGCAGGTGGAACTCATTCTTCACGTTGCGCAACACCACGAGCAGACGCACAATCTTGATACCTCCGGCCGTCGAACCGGCACACCCGCCGGCCACCATGGCATACATCAGCAGCATCCACGTGAACGGAGCCCACAGGTTGTAGTCGTCCGTGGCAAACCCGCACGAGGTATGAACGGAAGCCACCTGGAAGAGCGATTTGCGGAAAGCCTCCTCCAGTCCGTAATGGTTGTGCCAGTAGAGCGACCCCGTAATCAGCAGGGTCACCGCCCCGATGGAGATGAGAAACAACCGGAACTCCTCATCCTTGAACAAATGCTTGACGCGTCCCGTCATGCACATGAAGTACAGCGAGAAGTTCACTCCCGAGAGCGTCATGAAAATGGCAATCACATATTCTATAAAAGGTGAATTCCAGTAAGCCACGCTGGCCTGCTTGGTGGAATATCCTCCCGTGGCCGTCGTAGAGAAGGCATGACACACGGCATCAAACAGGTCCATGCCGCCCACCAGCAGCAGCACCGTTTCCACCACCGTAAGAATCAGGTACACCGTCCACAGCCACTTGGCCATGATGCTGATTTTCGGGTGAATCTTGTCGTGCGTCACCCCCGTAGCCTCCGCCGAGAAAAGCACCTGGTTGCCCACCCCGAAGATGGGCAGTACCGCAATCGTGAAGAACACGATACCCAGTCCCCCGATCCACTGCGAGAAACTCCGCCAGAACAGCATGCCGTGCGAAAGCGACTCGATGTCGTCCAGGATGGTCGCCCCCGTGGTGGTAAAGCCCGACATCGTCTCAAAGAACGCGTCCGTCACCGAGGGAATGCCCCCGCTGATGTAGAAAGGCAGCATCCCGAAGCCCGTGAAAAGCAGCCACGTGAACGCCACGATGCAATATCCGTCGCGCCGTGTCACCCGGTTTTCCGCTCCCTTTCCCAGCAGGAGCAGCAGGCTGCCCACCACCACATTGATCAGCGTCGTATAAATAAAATAAATGTAGTCCTTCTCTCCGTAACACAGCGACACGCCGGCACACACCAGAAACATCATCGCCTCCATGAAAAGCAGCACACCCAGAATGCGGAGAATCATTTTCCTGTTTATCAGGCTATTCCCTCTATTGGCCGTCACATTGACCGTCGTCGATATAAAATCTTCCATGTATCTTCTTGCGTTTATCTTGCAAACTTACATAAAATTCTTCAATTACCGCAAGTATCCGGAAGGGAATGCAGTATTTGCCCATTTCCTTCATTATCTCTACAGAATATCTACAGAAATCTTCCGAAGTCTGCAAAAATCCTCTTTTTGCGGAGGCTTATTTTTGGCTGTCTCACGGAAAAGAAATAATTTTGCAAAATATTTGCAATCTTATTTGCCGCGCTTACCTCACATGTTTTCATGTGACAGGTAACCGCGAAGCGTGCCCGAAACCCTACATTCTCCCCCTGATGCAAAACGAAAACAAAAGGATAGCCTACAACACCGTGCTTTTATACGTCCGCATGGGTATACTGGTGCTCATCAGCCTCTATACCTCCCGAATGATTCTGAAAACCCTTGGCGTAGAAGACTTTGGTATCAACAACGTGGTGGGAGGTGTCATCACCTTCCTGGGTTTTCTCACCAACTCGCTGGCAGGAGCTTCCTCCCGCTACATCACGTTCTACCTGGGAAAAGGCAATCTCCCGGAGCTGAAGAACATCTTCCAGAACATCGTCCTCATTCACGTGCTGTTTGCCGGGGTGGTGTTCCTCATCGGCGAAACCGTCGGCCTGTGGTTCGTGCTGACGCAGCTGAACATCCCCGCGGCCAGGGAACACGCCGCCATGTGGGTCTACCAGCTCTCCATCCTCACCTCCATGGGCAGCCTGCTGAGCACGCCCTTCAACGCGGCCATCATTGCCCACGAAAAGATGTCGGCCTTTGCCTACCTCACCCTGGGTGATGCACTCCTGAAACTGATTGCCGTGTTCGTGCTGATTTACATCCCGGCCGACAAGCTGATTTTCTATGCCCTCTACATGTTTACCATCCAGGCATTCGATTTCACCCTCTACATTCTTTATTGCAAACGGCATTTCGAAGAGACGAAAGACATCCAGCTCCGGCAGACCGACCGGAAACTGTTCAAGGACATCTTCAGCTATGCGGGCTGGACCATGAACGGCAACCTGGCCATTTTCGGCTACACGCAGGGACTGAACATCCTGCTGAACATCTTCTTCAACCCGGTGGTCAACGCGGCCCGCGGCATCGCCGTGCAGGTGCAGAGCATCGCCAACAACTTCTGCACCAACTTCCAGATGGCCATCAACCCGCAGCTCACCAAGAGCTACGCAGCCAACCACCTGGAACGGATGCACAGCCTCGTGGTGGCCAGTTCCAAATACTCCGTCTACCTGATGCTGCTCATCTGCATCCCGCTCTCCCTGGAAGCCGACACCGTCCTCTCCTGGTGGCTCGGCAGTTTCCCGGCCCACACCAAGTCCTTCCTCCGGCTGATTCTCTTCACGAGCATCCTGTTCTGCCTGTCGAACCCTATCATCAACTCCGTGCACGCCACGGGACGGATCAAGAAATTCCAGATTGTGGAAGGCACCATCCTGCTGCTCATCGTGCCCATCTCCTACCTGCTGCTGCGGTTCACCACCCTGCCGCCGGAGGTCGTGTTCTTCGTCCATATCACCGTGGAAATCATTGCACAATATGCCCGCCTGCGGATTGTCCTCCCCCTGATTCAGATGCCGATGGACGCCTATGTCCGGCAGGTGCTCTGCAAGATTGTGCCGGTCTTCGTCCTGAGCGTGGGCCTCTCCCTGCTCGTCTACCGGCAGGCCCCCGACAACTTCATCGGCTTCCTGCTGGTCTGCGCGTCCAGCACCCTCATCCTGCTGGGCTGCATCTACCTGCTGGGACTGAGTCCGCAGGAAAAGACCATGGTAAAAAACAAACTCACTACCCTTCGTAAAAGATGACTACCTCCCACCCGCTCATTTCCATCGTGGTGCCCGTCTACAACGTGGCCCCGCAACTCGGCCGATGCCTCGACAGCATCCTCCGGCAGGACTTCCGCGATTTCGAACTGATTCTGGTCGACGACGGAAGCCGGGACAGCTCCGGGGAAATCTGCGACCGCTATGCGAGCCAGCATCCCTGCATCCAGGTCATCCACCAGGCCAACAGTGGCGTCAGCGCCGCCCGCAATGCCGGTATCCGCCGTGCCCAGGGCGAATGGATTTACTTCGCCGACAGCGACGACTGGATGGAGCACGACCTGCTTTCCACGTTCCAGTCATACCTCACGCCGGACACCGATCTCTACCTGATTGGGGCCGCCATCGAATACGACGGACACACCACGTTCGTCACGCCCCACGCACACCACTATACGCGCATGGACGAAGCCCTCGTCTACCTCTACCAGAAGAACCTCGTGGGGGTTCCCTGGAACAAGCTCTTCCGGCGCCGCATCGTGGAGACATACCACCTCACCTTCTGCGAGGCCCTCAACAGCTACGAAGACGAGCTCTTCAACCTGGAGTACTGCCAGCACGTCACCTCCGTCAGAACCATTCCCTACCACGGCTACCACTACCTCACCACCTCCAACGACCAGAGCCTTTCCAAACGGATTCTCACCCACAAGGAGCGGAAGCACGTGGCCGGACTGCTCTACGACGCCGCCCGGAAAATCTCCGACAACCCGGACTACGTGGCCTACCTGGGACAGAAATACGCCTTCCACATCTACGACTCCGTGGAAATCTACTACAAGAAAGCCTGGCCGGCAGGCATCACGCGGGCCGAGAAGCGCGAATTCCTGCTTCTCTGCTACACCCTGCTGCACGAAAACGATTTCTGCTCGCAGTTCTTCCCGCCCAAGCGGGTGTGGGTGCTGAAGCTGATTTTCCTATTCAAGCACGCCGCCTACATCCAGCTGGCTTTCCAACTCGACCTTTTCAGAATCAAACTATCAAAATGGTTACATCATGAAAGAATATGATTATCTCATCGTCGGCTCCGGCCTCTTTGGAGCCACCTTTGCATACAGGGCCCGGAAACAAGGCAAGAAATGCCTGGTCATCGACAAACGCCCCCACCTGGGAGGAAACATCTACTGCGAGGACATAGAAGGCATTCACGTCCACAAGTACGGGGCACACATCTTCCATACCAACCAGAAGGAGGTGTGGAACTTCGTCAACTCCTTCGTGGAGTTCAACCGCTACACCAACAGTCCCGTGGCCAACTACCGGGGAAAGCTCTACAACCTTCCCTTCAACATGAACACCTTCTACCAGATGTGGGGGGTCACCACGCCCGAAGCGGCCCGCGCCAAAATCGAGGAACAGAAGGCGGAAGCCTTGCAGAAGATGCGGCACGACGGGGTGACTGAACCGCGCAACCTGGAAGAACAGGCCCTCCTTCTCATCGGAAAGGACATCTACGAGAAACTCATCAAGGGCTACACCGAGAAACAGTGGGGACGGCAGTGCACCGAACTCCCGGCCTTCATCATCCGCCGCCTGCCCGTCCGCTTTGTCTTCGACAACAATTACTTCAACGACAAATACCAGGGAATCCCCGTGGGAGGATACAACCGTCTCATCCAGGGACTGCTGGAGGGCGTGGAGGTACGCACGGGCGTCGATTTCTTTGCCGACCGGGCACACTGGGAAGGCATCGCCGAGAAAATCGTGTTCACCGGCAAGATTGACGAGTTCTACCACTACCGCTTCGGCAAGCTGGAATACCGCACGGTACGCTTCGAAGAGGAAATCCACGACTGCCCCAACCTCCAGGGAAATGCCGTGGTCAACTACACCGAGAAGGAGGTACCCTACACCCGCATCATCGAGCACAAGCATTTCGAACTGTTCGGCGACGAGCTCCTGAAATGCCCCCGCACGGTCATCTCCAAGGAATACTCCACCGAGTGGAAAGACGGCATGGAGCCCTACTATCCGGTGAACGACGAGAAGAACAACACCCTCTACCGCCGCTACAAGGAACTGGCCGACCAGGAGAGCCGGGTCTTGTTCGGCGGACGGCTGGCCGAGTACAAATACTACGACATGGCCCCCATCATCGCTAAAGTATTAAACCTAGACCTGTAAAAGATGGCGACAATCAAAATCCTGACGTGCATCCATAAAGATGACATCTACCTGAAAGACAAGGACTACCTTCCCATCCAGGTGGGCAAGGCACTGGCTTCGTGCGACCTGCACATCCAGGGCGACGACAGCGGCGACCACATCAGCGCCAAGAACCCGAGCTACTGCGAGCTCACGGCCCTGTACTGGGCCTGGAAGAACCTGAAGGGCATCGACTACATCGGGCTCTGCCACTACCGGCGCTACTTCGACTTCCACCGCCAGGGCCGGAAAGGCTTTCCCTGCACCCTCTTCCCCACGGGCGAATGCGAGGGCAAGGACATCCGCATCCCGGCCGACATCCTTACCCGGCTGGAAGAAGGCTGTGTCATCATGCCCAAGCCCATGACGCTGCAGCTGTCCCTCTTCAACGACTACTGCGTGACCCACGTGAGCGACGACCTGCGCACCCTCGAACGCCTCGTCAAGAGCGACGGCGACCCGTCTTTCAGCCAGGCCTTCGACGACGTCATGTACTACTCCCACAAGCTCCGTCCCTGCAACATGTTCATCATGGGCTGGAGCGAGTTCGACCGCTACTGCCAGTGGCTGTTCGGCATCCTGGAGAAGGTGGAAAAGGAAACCCACATCGAGTATTACTCGCCCTACCAGAAACGCATCTACGGGTTCATGGCCGAACGCCTGCTCAACGTCTACCTGCGGGCCCGCGGCCTGAAGACCTTCGAGGTGCCCCTCCTGTTCTTCTGCGACCAGCCCGACGAAGACCTGAGCCTTCCGCTGGGCAAATACAGGTACCGGAACCTGCTGAAAGGCCTGTCGTTCCTGTTCTCTTTCTCGCCCAAGTACTGGGGCCGGCTGATTGCCGACAAACAGTTGTAATTCATTCAGAAACCTGCTAGACCCAATCCTATGGACGTATCCGTCATCATCGTAAACTACAACACCGAAAAACTGATTCTCGACTGCCTGGACAGTCTGTACGCCAAGACCGAAGGCCTCTCGTTCGAGGTGCTCGTGGTCGACAACGCCTCGCCGGTCCGGCCCACCCTGCTGCCCGAAGACCGCCGCATCACCTTCCTGCCCTCGCCCGAGAACCTGGGCTTCGGAAGGGCCAACAACCTGGGGGCCTCGCATGCCCGCGGGAAGTACCTGTTCTGCCTGAACCCCGACACCCTGCTGATGAACAATGCCGTGAAAGAGCTGTTCGACTTCATGGAAGGACACCCGGAAGCCGGCGTCTGCGGGGCCAACCTCTACAAGGCCGACCAGACCCCGGGACATTCCTACGAGATACGCGAGCCGGGCATCCTCCAGGAGCTCATCAACTCGCGGTCGTGCACCATGACCCGCTTCAACGAAGACTTCAACGCCGGGACGGCCCCGAAAGAGGTGCCGCACGTGGTGGGCGCGGCCCTGATGATTTCCAAGGCCCTCTTCGACCGCATCGGCGGCTTCGACAAGGACTTCTTCATGTACCTCGAAGAAACCTACCTGTGCCACCAGGTCAGACAGCTGGGCTACCGCATCTACAACGTCCCCACTTCCCGGATTATCCACCTGGAAGGACAGAGTTTCACCTTGCGGACGCACTACGAAGACTTCCTCTTCGACGCACGCCGCACCTACTACACCAAGCGGTATGGCCGGGCCTACTACCACCTCAGCAACCTCCCCTACGCCCTCAATGCCCTGACCAACTTCCTCTACCTGCGGCTGAGGGGAAAGAAAAACGAAGCACAAATCTGGCGCTACCGGCTGCAGAAAGTCGGACAGCCCGCTAAACCTTCTGCCAAATGATACCCAAAATCATACACTACTGCTGGCTGAGCGGCGACCCCGTTCCCCAGAACCTGCAAGACTATATGGCCACGTGGAAAGCCAAACTCCCCGACTATGAGTTCATCCTGTGGGACCGGAACCGTTTCGACCTCCATTCCTCCGAATGGGTGCGGCAGGCCTTCGAAGCCCGTAAATATGCCTTCGCGGCCGACTACATCCGCCTGTATGCCGTGTACCACTACGGCGGCATCTACATGGACATGGACATCGAGGTGGTCAAGCCCTTCGACGAACTGCTGGACAGCCCCTACTTTTTCGGCTACGAAAAGGAAGACGGCATCGAGGCCGGCATCTTCGGGGCGGAAAAGCACCACCCCCTCCTCAAACAGTGCCTGGACTACTACCACGACCGGAAGTTCATCGACGCACAGGGACGCATGCGCATCACGCCCCTGCCCGAAATCATGTACAGCCTGCTGTCGGCCGACCACCGTTTCCAGAAACGGACCTCCCTGAAGCTGGCCGACGACCCGCAGACCGTCTACCTCTTCCCGAACGACTACTTCACGGCCAAGTCCTACACCACCGGCAAGGTCACCCGCACACGGAACACCTACACCGTCCACCATTTCGCGGGCTCGTGGGTGTCGAAGAGCAGCAAGCTCAAGAAAAACATCTACCAGTTCATCCGCAACAACCCCCTCCTTTTCTGGGTGTACAACCGCAGTTATAAAAAAATCAAGAAAGAATGATCCGTCTCTCCCTCATCGTACCCGTCTACAACGTAGAACGCTACGTGGAACGGTGCATCCGTTCCCTGGAACAGCAGGACATCCCCCGCGAGGACTATGAAATCATCGTGGTGGACGACGGTTCGCAAGACCGCTCCATCTCCCTGGTCGAACAGCTCTGCCGGGAGTTCTCCAACCTGGTCCTCGTGCACAAGCCCAACGGCGGACTGAGCTCGGCCCGCAACTTCGGCATCCCGCATGCCCGCGGCAAATACATCTGGTTCGTCGACTCGGACGACTACGTCGAGAGCCGGGTGCTGAAAGACCTGCTCGACCAGGCCGACGCCCTCGACCTCGACCTGCTGGCCTTCAACTACTGCGACATCTGGCCCGACAAGAGCCCGGCAGGCTTCAACCCCTCCCGGCAGCCGGTGGGCAAGGTCATCTCAGGCGAGACCTACATCCGCGACTACCCCGTGGGCATCAGCGCCTGGTTCTTCCTCGTGCGCAGGGAGCTCCTCACCCGCCATGCGGTGCGCTTCACCGAAGGCATCATCCACGAGGACTACGAGTTCACCCTCCACCTCTACAAATACGTCCGCCGCATGACCTTCCGCGATGTGCGTGTCTACAACTACTTCCACCGGGAAGGCAGCATCACCACCACCCGCGGCTACCAGCAGGTGCTGAAATCCATCCGCAGCTGGCAGAAGATTGTCGAGATTGAAAGCGCCCGCTACACCTCCGACAGCTCCTACGACCAGGCAGCCCGCCAATGGGTCGACACCCACAAGTTCTTCAGCATCAACCGGCTCTTCTTCGGCCGCATCCCCCTCTCCCTGAAACAGGAAGAGTACCGCCGTCTGTGCCGTCTCGGTGCCTTCCGCATCGGCCGCACTCACCTCAACCTCGAACGCCGTCTGCGGTGCCGTCTGCTGTGCTGTCCCTGGTTCTACACCACGTTCATGCGCTGCTTCACCTCCACCCAAGCATAAAAGACACCCATGTACATCTATCCGCTCATCTTCTTCCTGCTGTCGGTACTGCTTTTCATCGACTTCTGCCGGGTCCGCCAGCGCAACTTCGTCCTGTCGGCCATCGCGGTCTGCATGGTCCTCTTCATCGGTTTCCGGGGCGAGAGCGGCACCGACTCCATCAACTACATCACCTTCTTCAACGACCAGACCGACACCCTCTGGCAGTGGAACAACGAAGAGAAAGGCTATGCCGAACACGGCTTCTACCTCCTCTCCGTCCTCCTGAAGAGCATCTGGAACAACATCGACTTCTACTTCCTGGCCATCTCGGCCCTCACCGTCAGCTTTCTGGTGAAGAGCCTGAAGGAGTTCTCCCTCTATCCGCTGCTGGGCTTCTGCACCTACTACGCCCGCTTCCTCATCATCCGCGACATGAACCAGATCCGTCAGGCCCTGGCCATGGTCATCCTCATCTACGGGCTCAAGTACCTCCTGGAAGACCGGAAACGCACCTTCCTGTGGTTCCTTTTCTTTGCCTGCATGATGCACTACAGCTCCGTCATCGTCCTGCCCTTCGTCTTCCTCTACAAGTTCCGGCTGTCGATGCGGCAGGTCCTCCTGCTCGTGGCCGGAAGCCTCGTGGCCGGAGTGGTGGGCGGCATGCTGCTGAAACTCGTGCTCGTGCAGACCGGGTTCGGCATCTTCCTCCGCTACATCGGCACGGAGAACCTGGGCATCCTCAACCCCGTGCTCTTCTTCCAGCTCTTCCTCTGCCTGGCCTTCTTCTACTTCGAGCCCCTGCTCAAGGACCGGCAGAAAGGCTACTACCTCATCCGCAACGCCTACCTCTATTCCACGCTCCTCCTGCTTCTCACCTGCAACATGGGAGAAATCGGCGGACGACTGGCCACCATCTTCGCCACCTGCGAGATTTTCATCATCCCCGCCCTGGCCCTCGTGGTCAAGCCCCGGGCCTGCGGATACTTCATCTGCTGGTTCCTCACGGCCCTGCTGTTCCTCCTGAACTTCCAGAAGCTGATGCAGGAACCTGAATTCTGGAACTATTTCACCTCCTAACGCATTTTCACTCACGCTATGCACATCGCCTATATCGTTCCCAAACTGGCCAACAAAGGCCCGGTCATCGTGGTGCTGGAGCTGGTGCGCCAGATGCTCCGCCACGGCCACACCTGCAAGGTGTTCTACTTCGACCCGGAACAGGAAATCCAGTTTCCCTGCCCCGTAGAAAGAATCACCTTCTCACACGCCATCGACTTCCGTCCCTTCGACATCATCCATACGCACGGCCTGCGTCCCGACTGCTACGTCTTCGTCCACAAGCCGCGCCACTGCCGGGCCGGAGTCCTCTCCACCCTGCACAACTACATCCTGGCCGACTTCTCCTACCAGTACAACCCCTTCGTGGCCTACACAGCCGGCAACCTCTGGATGTGCATGCTGTGCCGCCACGACAAGCTCATCACCCTCACCCGCAACGCCCTCCAGTACTACACCCGCTGGTTCAAGCCCGAGAAGCTGGCCTGCGCCTACAACACGCGCACCCTGCCCGAAGGACTGACCGTCACGGCCGACGAGGAAGCCGCCATCCTCCGTTTCAAGGGCAGCTCCCCCCTCATCGGCGTCCACGCGGCCCTCACCCCCCGCAAGGGCATCGACCAGCTTATCCAGGCCCTGCCCCTCCTGCCCGACTACAAGCTCATGGTGGTGGGCGACGGCAAGAGCCTCGAACCCCTCCGTCAGCAGAGCCTCGCCAACGGCACCTCTTCCCGCGTCTGGTTCACAGGCTACCGGAAAGACGCCTGCCGCTACCTGCCCTACTACGACATCTACGCCCTGCCCAGCCGCAGCGAAGGATTCGTCCTCACCCTCATCGAGGCCGCCCTCTACAAGAAGAAAGTGGTGTGCTCCGACCTCCCCGTGTTCCGCGAAGTGGTGGACCGCACCGAAGTATCCTTCTTCCAGCTCGAAGACATCCCCTCGCTGGTAGACGCCATCCGCCGCGCCCGCGAAGACGACAGCCTCGGCGAGCACCTGTACCAGAAATACCTTCAGGCCTTTTCGCCCGAGATATTCTACCAGACCCACCTCGCCATCTACCAGTCCGTACTCGAAACCAAAAAACATTCATAAAGACCCTATTCATCCATGTCCTCCCTAAACCATATTCCATTTTCCGTGTTGCTGTCGGTCTACGCCAAGGAACAAGATTCCTGCCTGCGTGAAGCCCTCGACAGCCTGCTGTGCCAGACCCGTCAGCCCGACGAAATCATCCTCGTGGAAGACGGCCCCCTGCCCGACGTCCTGACACAGACCATCCGGGAATACCAGCAGCGGTGCCCTTTGCTCCGCACGGTGAGCCTGCCGCGCAACCAAGGCTTGGGAAACGCCCTGAACGAAGGCATCCGCCACTGCCGCTACGACCTCATCGCCCGCATGGACACCGACGACATCGCCCGTCCCGAACGCTTCGAAATCCAGTTGAAGGTGTTCGAAGCCCATCCCGAGATAGACATCTGCAGCGCCTGGATTGAAGAGTTCGAAGGCAGCCCCGACCACCTTCTGGCCGTCAAGAAACTGCCCGAGACCCACGACGAGATACGCGCCTACGCCCGTCACCGGTGTCCCGTGAACCACCCCGTGGTGGTCTACCGCAAGCAAGCCGTCCTCCGTGCCGGCGGCTACGAAGGCTTCCCCGAAGACTACCGCCTGTGGGTCAAGATGCTGATGACCGGCGCCCGGTTCTACAACGTGCAGCAAAGCCTGCTCTACTTCCGTTTCTCCCGCAGCATGATCAAGCGGCGGGGAGGATGGAAATACGCCCTGGCCGACATCCGCTCGCAGATAGATTTCTACCGTATGGGCCTCTTCGGCCTGCCCACCCTGGCCTACAACATCCTGGTTCGCGGCACCGTGCGGCTCACGCCCAGCGCCCTCCGGCAGTTCATCTACCAGAAACTCTTGCGTAAATGACAGAATTCCATTACTTTTACCACCCAAAACCACTCATAGAATGACAGAAGACCCTCAAACACAGCAAAAGGAAGAAAAGGAAATGAAAGAAATCGACCTCTTCGCCATCTTCCGCAAATTATATGCACAACGGAAAAAGCTCTACAAGGCCGTAGGCATCGGCCTCGTGGTCGGCATCGTGCTCAGCTTCAGCCTGCCCACCACCTACAAAGTCAACGTCAGCCTCTCGCCCGAGTCGGGACTGACCGCCACCAACGGCCTCTCCGGCCTGGCCTCCATGTTCGGCCTGGGCAACGCCTCCACCGGCTTCGGTGAAGACGCCCTGACCTTCAACATGTTTCCCGAGATTGTCAAGACCAACCCCTTCGCCCTCGAGCTGCTCCAGATTCCGGTCAAGACCCGCGACGGCAAGGAAAGCCTGCTCTACGACTACCTCGACACCCAGCGGAAACCCTGGTGGACCTACGTGATGAACGCCCCGGGCATGGCCGTGGGAGGACTCATGTCCCTCTTCCGCGACGAACCGGAAGACACCACCCGCGCCGCCATCGACCCCTTCCAGCTCACCCCGGAACAGAACGAGCGCATCGGCATGCTCAAGGGCGTGCTCAAGGTGAAGACCGACAAGAAGACCAACATCACCGAGGTCAGCGTGACCCTGCAAGACCCCCTGGCTACCGCCATCGTGGCCGACAGTGCCATCAGCAAGCTCCAGGAATACATCACCGACTACCGCACCCGCAAGGCCCGTCAGGACTACGACTTCCAGCTCCACCTGTGCCAGCAGTACCGCAAGGAATACTTCGCTGCCCAGCAGGAATACGCGAAGTTTGCCGACGCCAACCGCAACATCGTGCTGCAGACCGTGACCACCGAGAAAGACCGGTTGCAGAAAAACCTGACCCTGGCCGAACAAATCTACAGCCAGTCCATGGCCCAGCTCCAGGTGCTCCGCGGCAAGCTGCAGGAAGCCAAGCCCGTGTTTGCCGTGGTGGAACCCGCCACCGTGCCCCTGGCTCCGGCATCACCCAAAACCTCGGTGCTCGCCGTGGCCTTCGCCTTCCTGGCCTTCCTGGCCGAATCGGGCTGGATTCTTTTCGGCAAAGACCTGTGGGTCCGCGTCCGGAATGAACTGAAAAAGAAAGACTAAACTCTAAATTCGCATAATGAAACTACGTACCCTTTTATTACTCAGCCTGCTGTCGGGAAGCGCACTGCACGCCCAGACAGCCGACTCCACCTCATTTGTCTACCGCGTGGAACTGGGCGCCACTGCCGGCAGCGGCACCTACGCCCCCCTCTGGTTCACGGGCAACCGCTACGGACTGTCGAGCGTACAGCCCAACTCCGGCTACCTGCTGGCCGGCATCGCCTACGAGAAACAGTTCCCCCGCGACTGGCGCATTGAAGCCGGACTGGACCTCACCGCCGCCGTCCACCACGCACAAAACGTGGCCATCCATCAGATATACTCCGATTTCTCCTGGAAGAAGCTCACCCTGAGCATCGGCAGCCGCGAGCGTGAAGGCTTCCCCCTCACCAAGAACACGGCCCTCAGCAGCGGCATGCTGGTAGAAGACCCCAACACCCAGCCCATTCCCCAGATCAGGGTGGAGATAAAAGACTACCTCCAGGTGCCGGGCACCCGCGGCTGGCTCGCCTTCAAGGGCCACCTTGCCTACGGCTCCTTCACCGAGAACGGATGGCAGGAAGACTTCGTACGTCCCGGACAGACCTTCGTGAAAGACGTGCTCTACCACAGCAAGTCGCTCATGCTACGCCTGGGCAACAAGGAAAAACTCCCCCTCGAACTGGAGTTCGGCATCCTGATGGCCACCCAGTTCGGCGGCGACCAGTACCTGAAGCACGAAGACGGCAGCACGGAGAAAATCGTCGACATGCCCAACGACCTGAAAGCCTACTGGAAAGCCTTCCTTCCGCAGTCGGGCGGCACGGAAACCCCCGAAGGCGAACAGGTGAACGTGGAAGGCAACATGCTGGGAAGCTGGAACTTCGCCCTCAACTACTACCTAGGTGAATGGAAGTTCCGCGCCTACCTGGAGCACTACTTCGAAGACCATTCGCAGATGTTCTGGGAATACGGACGTTGGAAAGACGGCCAGCTCGGACTGGAAATCACCTTCCCCCGCAACCGCTGGATTACCTCCGCCGTGTGGGAAAGCCTCTCCACCAAAGACCAGACCGGTCCCCTGCAGTACGACAGCTTCTGGGGCCAGTTTCCCGAATACCAGATCAGCGCCAACGACAACTACTACAACCACTACATCTACGGCGCATGGCAGCACCAGGGCATGGGCATGGGCAATCCCCTCCTTCCCGGTCCCGCCTACAACGAGAACCACGAAATCACCATCCGCAGCAACCGTGTCAGGGCACAGCACCTGGGCCTGAGCGGCCAGCCCACCTCCGAATGGGGCTACCGCGTACTGCTCTCGTTCGTCCGCCACTGGGGTACCTACAACAACCCCCTCGACAAGCAGCGGAAACAGTTCAGCTCCCTCTACGAAGCCACCTACACCCCCTCGTGGGCCAAAGGCTGGAGCGCTTCGCTGGCCCTCGGACTCGACCGCGGCAACTACCTGGGCAACTCCACCGGAGGCATGCTCACCGTCAAAAAAACAGGTATCATCTTTTAATCCCCCATTGAAATGAAAAAAACATTCTACATAGGACTTTGCCTTACCCTGCTGACCCTCCTGTGCCAGGGCTGTCAGAAAGAACCGCTGAACAGCGACATCGAAGGCCACTGGCAGCTGCTGGAGTTCACCACCAAGGCCGACGGAGTAGTCCATCCGTGCGAACGCATCTACTACAGCATCCAGCTCTGGGTGGTGGAAGTAGCCGAGAAAGAAGGTCCGCTGCAAGTCTCCCCCTTCCGCGGACGTTACCAGTACGATGCCTCCACCCAGACCATCCAGATGACGGAGATGAGCACCTACGCCACTCCCGAGAACACCCGTCCGGCCGAAGTCTGGGAGTTGCAAGCCTACGGTCTGAACAACGTCAACACCACGTTCAAAGTGCTGGAATCCGGCAAGAAATACATGACACTCGAATCCGATTACGCCATTCTGAAGTTCAAAAAGTTCTAGGAATCCCCCAAATAAAATCAAAAGAAAACAACAAAAACCCCGTACCGCCAGTAGGTGATACGGGGTTTTTTCTTATCTTTGTCATTGATTCCTTTTTTATAAAAGGGAAGTACGACCACTTTTGAATATAAAACCATCACGAATTATGTTGTTAAAAGAAGTTCACATAACAGGCTTTTGGGGTAAATACAGATTAGACTGGGAACTGAACGACACAGTCAATATCTTATCCGGCATCAACGGGGCAGGAAAGACTACACTGTTGGATGTAATCTACTCCCTGACAACATCTCCAGAAATAAACATGGACATCCTGCGAAAAGTAAAGGAAGTCCGCCTAGTCTTTACGGAAGGCTATTCCATAGAATACAGCCGGCCGTCAGACACCACCCCTTCACCGTTCATCTCATACAAGCAAAACGAACAGGCTATCACCCGCCAGCAATATCAAGTAAACGTCAAAACAACAGCCATTTCCACTTTCGACGGCACGATGCCCAGTCTGGAAGATTACCAGAAGTACATCCTGCTGAGAAGCGACAAAATACGTTCGGAACTGGATTGGGATGTGGAACGAAGTCTGGACTTATATTATAGATATGTCAACGGCATCTCACAGGAAGTAGAAAAAGCCATCCGGGAAAACAACCTGACCGACCTTTCCAAATACTACCGTAAAAAGAACAAATTTCTGGAACTGATGAACGAAATGTTCCAGTCCACCCGTAAAACCATCTTCGAATCAGGAAACGGCATCGAGTTCAAGCTGGAAGACGGCACCCTCATTCCGGCCAGAGATTTGTCTTCCGGCGAAAAGCAACTGCTGATTCTTATGATTGGCGCACTCACTGAGAAAGAAGAAGAATTTATCACGTTCTGGGATGAGCCTGAGATTTCACTCCACATCGACTGGCAGAGAATGCTTATCCGAGTCATCCGCACGCTCAATTCCCACAGCCAGCTGATTATCTCCACCCATTCCCCTTCCATCATCTACGAAGGGTGGGAAAAGATGGTTGTTAACATGGAGGACCTGTTGAAATGACCCGACTCACAGAAGCAAATACATCAGCAGAAATCGGGTTGAGTCGTTATTTCCGTCCCTATACGGAGAAAAGAGACCTGCTCGTACTGGTAGAAGGAGACGATGATGTCTTCTTCTGGAAAAAGATATTGGAATATGCCAAAGACAAATATGCCAGAATCGACGTACATACGTTAAAGTTGCCAGATGCGGAGAGCCACGGCACGGAAACCGACCGAAAAGGTAAAAGAAGCCTGATGGAGGACGTACACGACCTGGGACCGTCGAAAGTAGTAGCCGTCGACATGGATTATGACCATATCGTCAGCGGATACCACTCCTACTCCGCCCGCATCGGACACGACCCTTGTGTGCTGCATACAATTTATTACTCCATGGAGAATCATAAACTGTATCCCGACATCCTACAGAAATACGTTTCTGAAATCACACAAGAAGAGCCCGATTTTGATTTCGATTCTTTGGTCGCGTCTTTTTCCACCCTCATCGCCCCCTTTTTGCGGCTTATTATAATAGGTGAGCGCAAACGGGCCGACAATACACTGAACGAGTCGGAAAAAGACCTACTCAGCATCAAAGGATTCCGGGCAGACATTGCCAACCTGAAATTCACCAGAAAAGACGGCGACAAGGAGACAGCCGCATGGCTGGAATACATGAACGGGAAATACGGCCCTCTGCTGGAAAAATACCACACCGCCACGCTCAGCCTGAAAGAAGAGCTGACCGCCTCCATGGGTATTTCAGAAAAAGACTATTGGAAACTGCTGCAAGGACATACCCTGGCCGGCTATTTGCTCAGAGTGCTCAAGGACATTGCAGCAGAAATACAAGAAAGAAAAGAAAAGGAAACCATCGAAAAACTGACAGATAAAAGCAAAGTCCGAGAAACGTTAAAGCAATTTCGTGACACCTCAGGCATCGGTTCCATGAAAATGCACGAATACGTCAAACTGGTTTTCACACAAAGACCGGTTCTCTCGGAGAACGACCCGGGCATCCCGCTCATCCGTCAGCAAATAGACAGGATTCCGGCAAAATAGAAAATATTTTTATAATCACAAAGGTATCATCAGATGGAAGCCAAAAAAGAAGCGCATTGGTATGCCTTCTACGTAAGAATGCACCACGAAAAGAAAACCGCCGAGAAACTCGGCATGTCTGGAATTACCCATTTCCTCCCTATCCAGGAAGTGGTACGCCAGTGGAGCGACCGCAAGAAAAAAATCCAGCAGGTCGTCATCCCCATGCTCATCTTCATCCGCACCGACGAGAAACAGCGTGTGGAACTCCTGCAGCGCATGCCCTCCCTCACCGGCTGTCTTATCGACCCGTCCACCCGCCGGCCGGCCATTATCCGCGACGAAGAGATGGACCGCTTCCGCTTCATGCTCGACTATTCCGAAGACACCGTACACTTCCAGAGCGAACCGCTGGCCCCCGGCGAGACCGTGGAAGTCATCAAGGGCCCCCTCCAGGGCCTTCAGGGCGAGCTTGTGGAACTGGGCGGACACTCCCAGGTCATGCTCCGCATCGACCACCTGGGCTATGCCATGGTAGAAATCCCCGTGGGCTACGTGAAACGGTTATAACCCCTTTTTCTTCCGCTGCGCAATCACGTGGTCGAACCACAGGTGCAGCAGCGTCCACGTTGCCACGTCGATGACGAACACCAGCGTGTTGTTCACGTAATGGATGGCCACCATCGTAAACGCGCAGAAGCACACCGACATCAGCTGGATGGTCACCATCGCCCGGCGCGGCGAGAACCCCATGGCCAGGAACTTGTGGTGGATGTGCGTCTTGTCGGGCATGAACAGCGGCTGCTTGTTGCGCGCCCGGCGCATCACCACCCGCACCACGTCCAGACACGGCACCAGCAACACGCTGAACGAAATCAGTACCGGACTGCTCTTCACCATCAGCAACATATCCGGCGTGTACATACAATATTTTATGACGAAGAAGCTCAGGATGAATCCCAGCGTCAGGCTGCCCGTGTCGCCCATGAAAATCTTGCGTCCCATGTCCGCATTTCCGAACACGTTGTACGAGAAGAACGGGATGATTACCCCCACGCTCACGAACGCCAGCATGGCATAACACCACAGCTGCAGGTACACGAACACCACGCCGAACACCACCAGCGCCACCATGCTCAGTCCCGAAGCCAGTCCGTCGATGCCGTCAATCAGGTTCACCGCATTCGTGATGAACACCACCAGCAGCATGGTGAGCGGAATCCCCACCTCCGCCGGAATCAGGTAGATGCCGAACAGCCCGTAGAAATTGTTGATATACAGTCCCGAAAGCGGAAACATCGCCGCCGAGACAATCTGCACGAGAAATTTCTTGCGGTAGCGCACCCCCACCAGGTCGTCGGCAATGCCCAGCACGTAGAGCAGCGTCAGTCCCCCCATCAGGAAGAGGAACTCACACAGCAGCGTCTCCGCCCGTTCCACCGAGACCGGCCCGTTGCCCGTGACCAGGCGCACCGCCGTAAAGACCGAGAGCGAGAACAGGATGACCGGGAAAAACGTCACCCCGCCCAGGCGCGGCACAGGCCGTTTGTGGATTTTCCGTTCGTTCGGTTCGTCGAACAACCGTTTGCGCAGCGAAATAATCAGAATGTTCGGAATGATGATTCTTCCCAGGATGACCGCGGCTACAAAAGCCAGAATCAGAATATATAAGTTCTCCATGTTAGTCCGTTCGAATGTTGATAGTTTTGCAAAGATAGGAGTTTATTTCGAATCCTGAAAGTTTTTTCCCTTCCCGTCCACACATTCCCCCTTTTAGGAAACACATTTCCCGGACCCTCCGCCACATCGGCAGAAAGATCCGGGAAACACCCTTCAGTTACAAGTCCGTAGCCACGTCAAAGCACGGACACGCCTTTGTCCACTCTTCCGGTTCCACCACCCCGTCGCCATCCAGGTCCGGGCTCAGGTCGCGGTGTCCCGTCACCCGGGTGATTTCCGGGAAATCCTCCTTGAGCACCCTCACCAGGATTCGCAGCGAGCGTTTCTGCAGTTCCGTGCGCGTATCCGCCGGCCTGCCCTGCCCGTCCAGTCCCCCTTCGTAGGCAATGCCGATGCTCCGTTCATTGTAGCCCCGGGCATGCGCCCCGACCCTTTCCACCGGCCGCATCGTACAGATTTCGCCGTCCGTGCGCACATAATAATGATATCCGCAACACTTGAACCCCCGTTTCCGGTGCATCTTCGTCAGCTCGGAAGGCGAGAGCGGGTGGTCCGCTCTCGTTGCCGTGCAGTGAATGACAATCATGTCAATTTTTCTCATCACAATTTCTCTTTTTTCCAGTCAGGATGCAGAGAATGCATTGCAGCACCCTGATTACAATCCATTTTACCCTAATCATGTTCATTCTCTCTAACTACCTACTGTCCGCTTAAGCCGACATTTCCTCCGGATCCTCTTCCTTCTTCATGTACTTCACCGGCACCTTTTCGAAAGCCAGGTTGTTGATGGCCTCCTGCATGATGGTACCCGGTCGGAACAGCACGCGCACCCGTTCGATGAGCGAGTCGTTGTAGAGCTCTTCCGTTTCCGCACCTCCGCCGCTCAGGCTCAGCTGCAGCGACCCCAGTTCGCCCAGGCGCACGATTTCGCCGCCCTGCAGTCCTTCCGACACGATTTCCTCCAGTGCCGTCAGCACCGCCATCACGTCGGCACGGGTCACGGTACACATCTGGTGGATACGTTCCGAGATTTCACGGATGCCCATTTCACCTCGGGCCTGCGACTGCGCATAAAACTTCTTTTCACCACTTTCACGATCCGACGGGTTTACACGACCCACAACTGAATAAGTCACTGTTTTTTTCATACTTCTTTCTTTTTTAAGTTAAACCTGAAAACTATCTCTGTAATCCGGTCCGTGGCGCCTTCCTTTCCGATTACATGACAAAGATACGACACCGGGATTCCGCCGTTGTAGAAGTACGTAGCGATTCGCAGACATTTGAAGAGAAAAAATTTTCGTTCCCGTCTAGAACAGCTCCAGTTCGATGCACGAGTTCGGTTTGCTCGCCTCCCCGTGCCGGTTCTTGGCCAGAATCAGTCCGCTTTTCCGTCGGTCGCGCTCACTGCGGCACAGCATCAGCACCATGTCGGCATCCTGTTCGATGGCCCCGCTCTCCCGCAGATGCTTCAGTTCCGGCCGCTGGTTGAACGTCTGCTCCACCTGCCGGTTCAGCTGGCTCGCCACGATGACCGGGCATTCCAGCGAGCGGGCCAGCGTCTTCAGCTTGCGCGAGCACTCCGCCACCTCCTGTTCGCGGTTGCGCCCCGCCCGTTCCGTCACCCCCAGCAGCTGCAGGTAGTCCACCACCACCAGGTCCACCCGGTAGCGCGAGTGCACCATCCGCGCCTCCGCACACAGCTGGTCGATGCCCAAATACGCCTTGTCGTCCACCAGCAGCGGACAGTTGTCCAGTTCGCGGGCCTGACGGAACAGCTCATCCAGTTCCTGCTGCGTCACCCGTCCCCCTTTCACCTTCGCATACAGTCCCGGCGTGCGCATCAGCAGCAGCCGTTCCCCCACCTCTTCGCTCATCATCTCCAGGGTGAACAGCAGCACATGATACCCCCTCGAAGCCGCCTCCATGGCAAACTTCAGTCTCAGCTGCGTCTTTCCCATGGCCGGTCGTCCCGCCGTGAAAATCAGGTTGCCCGGCTGCCATCCTCCCGTCATGCGGTCCAGTTCCGGGATGCCCGTGGGGATACCCGTCACCCCGTTCACGCTCCGGCTCACCCGGTCCATAATCCGGTCGCACGTCTTCTTCATCACCGACTTCATGTCCTGCAGGTTGCTCCTCAGCGGCGACCTTTCCAAGACCTCCTCCACATCCTTCTGCACCCCCATGATCACTTCGAACACATCCTGCGTGAGGTCGCCCACCTCTCTCATCCGCTTGTACAACCCCGACAGCATCTTCCGCCGCAGATACAGCTCATACAACACATGCACATGGTTGTCCACGAAGACCCGGTTCGCCACGCCGCCCGCCACCATCGTCACGCCATACGGCCCGCCCGCCTTTTCCAGGCAGCCCATCGTCCTCAGCTCCTGCGTCACCAGAAGCAAGTCCGCATCCATGCCCTTGGCCATCAGCGACCGCAGTGCGACGAACATCACACGTATCGATTCAGAATAAAAAAACTCAGGTTTCAGTGAGGGTCCCAGCCTTTTTGCCACAGCCGGGTCGAACATCAACGTTCCCATTACAGCCCGCTCGATATCCAGGTCGTATAACTTCTCCAAGCCCAGTCCAGTATAGTCCGTTTTCATACATCAAAAGATTTAAGGTTATCACAATTCGTTGGTTTATTGATTCTTGTGCATTTTTTCCACGTTCTCCGGCCTCAGGTACACCTTGAAGCGCAAGTAATTGCAGGCCGTTTTCACGAAGCGGATGTCCGTCAGCGATTCGAAGTACGGCACCATGTTCTGCACGGCCAGCCTCTTTTCCTCCTCGGTAAGCTTTTCCCATTCCGAGAGCGCCGCATACAAGTCGTACCCCTGCCGATCCAGCAGCGAGTAATACTGTTTCCAGAACTCATTGAAATCCGCCTGTTCCGACTCGCCTGTCGGTTTCTCTCGTCCGGTTGCCAGCACCTCGTAGAAGCACATCGTCACTTTCTGTCCCACTCCCGGCATCTGTTCCAGGACAATCACCCCCTCCTTGTGCAGCGTATGGAGGAACTCCCTCAGCGTATACACCTTCCAATTGAAACGTTTAGCCATGTCAGACGTCTTAAACGTCAGCTGCCCCCTTTTCAGCGGCCTCTTTCCCTTCCGGTTACAGAACGACGCTTTCATGTACAGATACAGATAAGCCTGAGCCTCTGTAAACGGTTTGTCCACACTGAACACCTCTTCCAGTAAATTTCTCGGTACCATCAGGTAGCCATTTTTTCCCACCTTCTTGAAGCTGAGAAAATCTTTCATTTCGCAACCCATTTCCTTCCTTTCTTTGTTTTAGGCACACAAAAATCATATCCACAAAGGGGCCCTTTATGGATGTTTTCTTTGCATACAGGTTAATTACTCAGTTATTTTTTTCGAAACTCATTCACCTCCAACGAAGCTCTTGTCGATTTCGCACTGCAAATATTATGAAACATATTGAAATAAAAAAACATTTTTGCGATTTTTTTATCGTCGTTTTTGCCCTATAGACAATGTGACATTTTGTCAGTCAATCAAGCCATACGAATTTTCGTCCACTATTTAAGGGTTTACTTAAGGGTTGCGCGCAAATTGGATGCTCATTTCCAGCGTGTTATGAAAAATTTAACAAATTTTACTTCAAACCTTTCTTAAGACCCTCGCGCGGCCATTAGTAGTATATATATATTTAATTAACTATACCCGTTAAAAAGGGGACTGTTTTTTGAAAAAAAAGCTCCACCCTCCGGCAGTTTCACGGTTCGCCCAGGAACTTCACGATGAGTTCCACTTCGCGTTTCAGAAAATACTTCCGGTATTTGTCGTAGCCCGCCTCCTGCAGAGCCTGATCCAGCTGGGTGCAGCGTTTGATCCACCGCCACAGGTTCATTAAGGCTCCTTTCTTGTCCGTGTACGGGAAATACAGGCAGGCCAGCTCGGTTTTCCGGTACATCCTCATCTGGAACGGCACGTCTTCACCGCACGCGGCCTTCGCCGTTCCCGTTTTCAAGTGCATACAATTCATGATTTCTCTGTTTTGATTACGCTATAAATTTACTCATTTTCAGCTAGATAGACAAATTTTTCAGCCATTTTCTCACCGGTTTTCCGCATTATTTTTCACCTTCCGTCCGCCCGTGCCGCCCCTATCCGGCAGCCCGACTTCCAGAACGCTTCGACGTTTCACTTCAAACACTTCGACGTTTCATCTCAAACGCCTAAACGTTTTGGACAAAACGCTTCGGCGTTTCCCATAAAATGCTTCGGCGTTTACGTCCAAACGTCGAAGCGTTTTGGCCCATGTACTAACCGACAAGAAGGTTCAATCATTTTTGTTACAAAAATGACAAATTTGTTCATTATCAACGGCAAATTGTTCCCTTTTTCCGCAAAAAAAACGGAATCACGTTGAATAAATCAAAAATAACCTTTAAATTCGCGGCGAATTATAAAGAATTGTGCCGTTTACCAATCCCTATCCAAAGCGAGCCTCTCGTGGGACTGGTAACGGCGAAGCCTACCCGGAAGGGAAGTAATTCATTTTCAAATTGAAGAAACAAAACCATAGAAACAAGATGAAGTTATACAAAGCAGTCTGCATGCTGACGTTGTCTGCCCTGCTGGTGAGCGGGTGTACGTCGTACAAGAAAGTACCGTATCTGCAAGATCCGGAAGTAGTGAACAATTACGGGAAGGAAATTCCTCTCTACGATGCGAAAATCATGCCCAAGGATATTCTGAGTATCACGGTAAATACCACGGACCCTGCGGCAGCTGCCCCATTTAATTTGACAGTACAAGATGCTGGGAATATATCTCTCAGCAAATATTCCACAACGACACAACCTAGTTTGCAACAATATTTGGTCAACAATCAAGGAGAAATAGACTTTCCTGTATTAGGCCGTTTAAAAATAAGCGGACTTACCAAAAACCAAGCCGAAGACCTGATTCGTGAGAAACTGATTCCCTACCTGAAAGAAACCCCGGTTGTGACCGTACGCATGGTCAACTACAAAATTTCTGTGTTGGGAGAAGTCAACAAGCCAGGGACATTCACTGTCACCAACGAAAAAGTCAACGTACTGGAAGCCTTGGCCATGGCCGGCGACATGACGGTGTATGGTGTACGCGACAATGTGAAACTGGTCCGTGAGGATGCCCACGGCAAGCGTCAGATTCAGACTCTTAACCTGAACGATGCCGACTTGGTACTTTCCCCCTATTTCTATCTCCAGCAGAATGACATCCTATACGTGACCCCCAACAAAACCAAGGCACGCAACTCCGATATCGGCAACAGCACCACCATCTGGATCAGTGCCACTTCCATTCTGGTATCTATCGCCAGCCTGTTGGTCACTGTATTCAAATAGAATAAGACAAGAAAGAGATTATAAAAACAAGAATCCATAAAAAACACTTATCCACGCTTACTATGAGTGACGAAAGATACGAAAACGGCTTCCAGCCGGAAGATAAAAAACCAGTAGATTACAAGGCACTGTTTTTTGAATACCTGATGTATTGGCCCTGGATTCTGGGCTGCGTCATCGTGATGGGCATCGTCATGTATGCCTATCTGCGCTATCAGGCACCCGTGTACAATGTCAATGCCACCGTGCTGATTAAACAGGGCGACCAGAGCAAAAACCCGTCTGCTTCCCCCATGCAGGCCATGCAAGATTTGGGCATGCTCAGTATGGCCAGCAATTTCGACAACGAAGTAGAGATTCTCCATTCCCGCACCCTGGTTAAGAAGGTTGTCAATAAACTGAACCTCTATATCAACTACCAAGAGGCACAGGCTTTCCGCTATCCAGCCGATCTGTACAAAACTTCTCCAGTGCAGGTATGGACCACACCCGAAGAAGCCGACCGCCTCTTTGGCCCGGTAACCTTGGAGATGACCTGCACTCCCGATGGGAAAGTGGATGTGGAAGGCAGCTATTACTCTGGTCGCAACGCTGATAAAGTGACTCTTCACAAACATTTCGACCAACTTCCGGGTGTATTGACCACCCCTGTGGGTGTCTTTACCCTTTCAGCGAACAGTGACTCCACGCTGGCTCAAGTAGATCAAACGCGTACCATCACGGCTACTGTGGTTTCTCCTACCGCTGTAGCTTCCGGCTATACGGCCAGCCTGAGCAGTGAACCCACTTCCAAAACGACTACCATCGTTGCCCTTAATCTCCAGAACAGCAATCCACGCCGCGGCATCGATTTTATCAATATGTTGGTGGCCCTATACAACGAAGATGCCAATAACGACAAGAACGAAGTAGCTGCCAAAACCGCACAATTTATTGACGATCGTATCGGCATCATCAATCAGGAATTGGGTACCACTGAAAGCCAGCTGGCCAGTTTCAAGCAACAGGCCGGACTGACCGATTTAAGTTCCGATGCAAAACTTGCTCTACAGGAAAATTCTGCCTATCAGCAGAAACAGGCTGAAAATGCCACTCAACTCCGATTAATCGCCTTCTTGAGAAGTTATATCAATGATCCGAAAAATGAGATGGAAGTGATTCCTTCCAATGTAGGGTTAGCGGACGAAGGACTTAGCAGTCTGATTGTGAAATATAATGACTTACTAATTGAGCGTAAACGCTTACTTCGCACTTCCAATGAAAGCAACCCAGCCGTGGTTCAACTGGATGCTGGTATTCGCGCCACTCGCACCAATGTGCAAACTACGGTAGACAATGTAGAAAAAGGTTTGCTTATCACCCAGTCTGACTTGGATCGCGAAGGTAAGAAATATGCTACCCGTATCAGCAATGCACCTACCCAAGAAAAAGAACTGATGAGCATCACTCGCCAGCAGGAAATCAAGGCCAGTCTGTATTTGCTGTTACTACAAAAGCGGGAAGAAAATGCCATCACCTTGGCTTCTACCGCTACCAACGGACGCATCATAGAAGAAGCGATGTCAACGGGGCCAGTATCTCCGAACAAAAAGATGTTCTACCTAATTGCATTGGTACTGGGCATTGGAATCCCTGTGGGAATTATTTATTTGCGCAACCTGCTTCGTTTCAAAATTGAAGGCCGTGCCGATGTGGAGAAAATTACCGATGTACCGGTAGTGGGTGACGTACCCATGGTAGATACCAAAGGAAATCCGATTGTCGTCCACGAAAATCACAACGAACTGATGGAAGAAGTATTCCGTTCCGTGCGTACCAATATCCAGTACATGTTGCAGGAAGGGCAAAAGGTAATCCTCTTCACTTCCACCAGTTCGGGTGAAGGAAAGAGTTTTACCGCCGGGAACTTGGCTTGCAGCTTTGCCTTCATGGGCAAAAAGACGGTAATTGTAGGACTCGACATCCGCAAACCCGGCCTGAATAAAGTATTTCAGATTTCCCATAAAGAAAAGGGCATCACCCAATATCTGGCTGATCCGGAACACACCGACTTACTTTCCTTGTGCCAACCCTCTACGGTCTCATCCAACTTGTATATTCTTCCGGGGGGGACCGTTCCTCCAAACCCCACAGAACTAGTAGCACGCAAGGCACTTGACAAAGCAATTGAAATCTTAAAGGAAAACTTTGACTACGTAATTTTAGATACCGCTCCCATCGGTATGGTAACAGATACTCAGCTTATCTCTCGTGTAGCAGAATTAAGTGTCTACATTTGTAGAGCTGGTTATACCCATAAAAGTCATTACGAGCTAATCAATGAACTTAAAAAAGAGCATAAACTGCCGAATCTATGTACCTTAATTAACTGTATCGATATGAATCAACGCAAAAATGGTTACTATTACGGCTATGGGAAATACGGTAAATACGGGAAGTACGGCTATGGGAAAAAGTATGGCTATGGATATGGATACAGTAATAACCAAAATAAATAATAAGCTTCAACAATCACCATACTCCTAAGAATAATTATCAAACTCAAAAATAAAAACAATAGACTTAAATGGCACTACCTAATATAGAAAATAATAAACGAATAGCCAAAAACACCCTTTTGCTCTATATTCGCATGTTATTCCTAATGGGAATCAGCTTGTATACATCTAGGGTTGTACTTAATACATTAGGGATAGAAGATTACGGTATTTATAATGTAGTTGGTGGAGTTGTAACTTTATTCAGTTTTCTTAATGGTACACTAGCAACAGCAACACAACGTTTCTTTTCATTTGCTATTGGAAAAGGTGATTCACAAGAATTAAACAAATTATTTAGCATTACAATCACAATCCATTTTATCCTAGCCTTTATAATTCTCATTATAGCTGAGATAATAGGATATTATATGCTAAATTATAAACTTAATATACCTGAAGAACGGCTATATGCAGCTAATTGGGTTTTTCAATGCTCTGTCGTTTCTTTTTTCTTTACGATAATAAGTGTCCCTTATAATGCACTTATCATTTCTAAAGAAAAAATGAAAGCCTTTGCTTATATCAGCATAATTGAAGCTTGCTTAAAGCTTCTAGCTATATTCAGTTTAAATATTTTTTCAATTGATAAATTGATCTTATATGCTATACTTATTCTGTTAATTGCTATTATTATCCGTCTAATTTATAACATATATTGTAAAATACATTTCAAAGAATGCTCTTATAGATTTATTATTGATAAAAATATTTATAAACAATTATTATCTTTCTCAGGTTGGAATCTTATAGGAGCTTTAGCTATTATCCTTAAAGAACAAGGGGTAAATATTCTACTTAACATTTTTTGCGGAGTTGCTATTAACACAGCAAGAGCAATAACAATGCAAGTAAATAATGCTATTAACAGTTTCATAACAAACTTCCAAGTCGCTTTAAATCCACAAATCACAAAAGCCTACGCATCAAACGAAACCAATTATTTAAGTCAACTAATTATTAAAGGTGCAAAATATTCAGCATTACTATTCTTCTTACTAGGATTTCCATTATTTTTTAAAGCATATTATATTCTGCATTTATGGCTAGGACAAGTTCCCGATTATACTGTCTTATTTTTAAAACTAATAATAATACAAACGTTAATCGAATCTCTGTCATATCCATTAATAACCACACTTTTAGCTACTGGAAAAGTTAAAGTATACCAGATTCTTGTTGGAGGAATTCTAATATTAAACCTTCCTCTTTCATATATAGCATTAAAAGTTGGTTTTGAACCATATATAACATTTATTATTGCAATATTCCTATCATTGGTAAGTCTATACATAAGATTATACCTTCTATCAAAACAAATTTCATTTTCTATGAAATATTTCTCCCAAAAAGTTATTATGAAGATAGCATATGTAATATTAATATCTATACCTATTCCATTACTCTTTCAATTTCTACGGCTTAATGAAACATTACATTTCTTAATAAGCACCTTTCTATGCATAATATGCTCAATAATTACTATTTTCCTCTTTGGATTAGAAAAGGATGAAAGAATATTCATTATTCAGAAACTTAATCATAAAATACATGGATAAAAAAGATATAAAAGTTGGAATTATAACAATACATGGCATATGCAATTATGGTTCAATATTGCAAGCTTTTGCTTTACAAGAAATAATTAGAACCTTAGGATACGACTGTAAAATAATTAATTATAAATATCCTAATGATTACCATCTAAACCAAATGAGACTTAGTAAAAACGTATATGCACAGCAACATATAAATATAGGAGAACGTATAATAAACAAAATATTTCATTACATCGAAAAAGACAAATTTCGAAATATCATAGACAATAAATTTGCAGAATTTAGAAATACGTATTTAAACCTAACAATTCCATATAAGACTTTTGATTCGATAAACAATTGTAAAGAGTTTGATATATATATTAGTGGAAGTGATCAAATTTGGAATCCAAGATATTGTTTTAACGATCCACATTACTTTCTCTCATGGATTAACGATAAGAAAAAAATATCCTATGCATCTAGTTTTGGGGTTCAAGAGATAACTAAAAACAATTTATCCATATATAACAATTATTTGCATCAATATAGTTCAATATCTGTTAGAGAATTATCAGGCATAAAGATTTTAGACTCACTAGGACTTCATAATACAAAATTAGTTTGTGATCCAACACTTTTATTAAAATCTGATGATTGGAAAAAATTTATAAATAAACCTATCGTCAAAAAAAAATATATATTGTGTTATATATTATCATATACATATAACCCATACCCATACGTAGATACATTTATTAACTACGTAGAAAGAACTTCTAATAGAAAAATAATCTTTATTGACGGGAAAAATATAAACAAGTTAAAACCCAATAGAAAAGTATATAAGGATGTGGGCCCCATAGAATTCCTAAACTTAGTATATTATTGTGACTTAATGATTACAACATCTTTCCATGGAACAGCATTCGCCATCAACTTTAATAAACCTGTATATTCAATCATTGAAAATAACAGTAATGATGAAAGAATAACGAGTCTATTAAATAAAGTCAATATGAACAATAGATTAATAAAAATCGGTGATAAATTCCCTGAGGAAAAAGAACTTTTTATTTCACAAAATACAGACATAGAACTACAATCTTTTAGATTCGAATCTTTAAATTTCTTAAAACAAGCCTTGGAAAAATGATAACATTATGTTCTTACGAAGAATGCACTGGCTGTATGGCATGTTATAATGCTTGCAAGCATAATGCTATTACAATGAAAGAAGATGAAGAAGGTTTTTTATACCCCCAAATAAACGAGACTCTGTGTATAAACTGCCAACTATGTGTAAAAAAATGCCCAATTCTACAAGGGACGACCCTCCAATCAGAACATTTTTCTATCAATCCTACAATTTTTGCTGCACGAACAAAAGATTTAAATATACTGAAGACTAGTGCATCTGGAGGAATTTTTACAACTTTAGCGGCATATGTACTAAAAAGAAAAGGTATTGTATATGGTGCTGCATTTAATCAAAAATTATACCTCAACCACATAAGAATAAATGATATTAAGGATTTAAATAGACTACAAGGTTCAAAATACCTACAAAGTTATATTGGAGATGTCTATAAAAAAGTCAAATTAGACTTACAAGCAAAAGATAATATCGTATTATTTTCTGGAACTCCGTGCCAGATAGCTGGACTTAAACAATACTTATATCCTAAAGACTATCCAAACCTATTTCTTATAGATATAATTTGTCATGGAGTTCCATCTCAGAAAATCTTTAATGCTTATTGCAAAAAAATTTCTAAATATCCAATAACAGCATACAAATTTAGAAATACTCAAACAACTGAATTTGTCTCACAATATGAATCAAATAAAAAGATTCATTATCCACGATATACAGATAGAGATTACTACATACGAGCGTATCTTAAAGGATTTTTACACCGAAAAAGCTGTTATAACTGCAAATTTTCTAGAATTCCTAGGCAAGGAGATATATCCATTGGAGATTTTTGGAGCATTATATCCAACAAAACATCTTCATGTATTACTTATGAACATGGAATTTCTTGTATTTTATTAAATACAATTAAAGGAGAAAAATTATATAAATCGGTAAAACACTTATTCATTGATGAAGAAAAAACTTTAGCCGAAGCTACAATTGAAAATCATAATATAATATCTGGTGATAAATTCCCTCCTGAAAGAAATAAAATTTATAATGACTTTTTCAATTTATCTCCGAAAGAAGTAGTATCAAAATACAATCTTCTAGAGAAAAGGCCCAGTATAAAAAATCAAATTATTCATTTTTTAAGAAAAAAGAAAAAGCAAATATGGAACAACCTTTAGTTTCTATCTTAGTTCCTATATTTAACGTGGAAAAATACATCAAAAGATGTGTTACATCCTTAATGCAACAAGGATATCGCAATATAGAGTATGTATTCGTAAATGATTGCACGCAAGATAATAGCATTTCTATTTTAGTTGAAACTCTAAAAGAATATCCACAAAGGACTAATATTAAAATTATAAATCACGAGTCCAATAAAGGACTAGCGGCCTCTCGAAATACAGGTATCTTAAATTCAAAAGGAACATATATTTCATTTGTAGATTCAGATGACTATTTAGAACCTAATGCAATTGAAATAATGGTAAAGAAAGCAATTGAAACGTCTGCTGATATAGTCATAGGAAATTTCCAATTTATTATTAACTCAAGTAAAAAAATATTCAAGAGACCTAAAAATAGATATGACAAAATTGAGTATATTCAAGCCATATTAAGATGGAATGAAATAGACCTTACATTATGGGGAAAATTAATAAAAAGAGAACTTTTCTCACACCATAATATAAATTCTTTTGACGGATACAATTTTGGAGAAGATTTTGCTGTGACATCTAGAATTTCATATTTCGCAAAAAATATCTATTTCCTTAATGAAGTCGTCTATAACTATGAATATAGTAATCAAAATTCATACACAAAGAAAATATCAGAAAAAAGTATCCAAAGCCTAATTTATATTGCACACCGTATTACCCAATTCTATGTTCAGCAAAAAGATTTTCTTCTTTTTAAGAAACATCTTTTTATTGGGCTAGTACGTATGCAGTTATGGATTTATTCTAATACATCAAATGCTAATAATTATATAAAAGAAATTCAATCTATCATAGTAAACAATAAATTAAAATCAAAAGGTAAATATCAAGTCATAAACTTCTTAATTACTAACCAATTAGGAAAAGTTGCAACTATTATTAACCGAATATAATAATTTCTTATGATTGACATAAAATTTGCGATAAAAAGATTATATAATAAAATTTATATTCCTGTAAAAAAAAAGGAGTTTGGGAAATGTGGAAAAAATGTTAGTTTTTCACCTTATGATAGTACCTTTACTTATAAAAATATTTATTTAGGCAACTATGTTTCCATTGGATATAATGCAGACTTTGTTGCTACTAGATCTAAAATAATAATAAATGACCATGTTATTTTTGGGCCACACGTCTCTATCAGAGGAGGAGATCATCGGACAAATTTAGTTGGAAAATTTATTGATATGGTTACTGATGAAGAAAAATTAGAAGAAAATGATCAAGATATAATTTTTGAAGGAGACAATTGGATTGGAATGAACGTTACCATACTCAAAGGTGTAACAATAGGCAAAGGAAGCATTATCGCAGCAGGAGCTATCGTAACAAAATCAATACCTCCATATTCTATTTCAGGGGGAGTACCTGCAAAAGTTTTAAAATACAGATTTAACAAAGAAGAAATAAAAAGACATGAAGCAATTGTCTACAAAAAATAATACAACAACTATATTAGGATTAAGTATCTACTATATTATACTAACCTTTATTCTGTTATCGTGGAATTCAATCGACCAAACTCCTCCTACAGGAAAACGAATGATTTTCTTAATTGCTTTTATTGTTCCACTATTTAAATTCAAAGATTTATTCCCAGCATTATTGGTATCATTTACTTTTATACAATCTAATATGATAACACCTATGGGATATTTTCCTAACAAACCTATATTTATATTATCGATTTGCATAATAATGTTGGGGATATACAAAAAAAAAGAAAGAAGAATCTTATTACAACATATAAAATCATCTAAATTTCTTATTTTTTTTATTCTATATACCTTACTTATTAACCTATTTAACCTTAATACAAATATAAATGGAGTTATTTCATTACTTTTTATATTAGTTTTTTCATCTTACTTCATAAATTATTCTACAGTAAAGAATTTTCTAGCTATATTCCCATTAGCATGCATAACCTCTTCTTTATACTTTCTCTCCAATATGTCAACAGCACTTATTGAAACCTCATCTGGAGCAGAAAGAGCCTTTTTTAATGATCCCAATATGACTGCACTAAACATTGGTTTTGGCATCATCATATCATTTGTTTATATAATTCAAGAATTCAGCTTATTCAATAATAAAAAACTGTTCATTATACATAGTGTAAATATAATACTTTCCTTCGTCTGCATAATGACAATTGCCTCAAGAGGAGCATTTATAGCTTTATCACTTAGTCTTATTCTACTTTATTTAACATCGAAAATCAACCGTTCTAACAAATTTTTCATCTTTCTTGTTGGAATTTTAGTTTTGTTTATTGCATATAAATTGGGAATATTCAATACGATAATAGCTAGACTAACCGAAGATGACGTAACTTCGGGAAACGGACGTGTTGATATATGGAAAGTTGGTTTTTCTAGATTTCTTCAATTAGATATACTTACTATACTTTTGGGTGGAGGGGATTTTTATGCGCTAGAAGTATGCAAAAAAGCGATATTAGGCTACTCTGGTCTTCTATCACCACACAACCAATTTATATGGTATATTTTTGATTATGGGTTTATTGGAGGTTTATTATTTATTATATATCTTATGAGTCTTCTTTATAATAGCATAAAAGCTAATAATAGAATATATATATTATTAATTTATAGCATGATAGGATTCATGACATTACCACCAATATCTTCATCCATTATTTATCCAACT
>ENA-UOJA01000434-UOJA01000434.1-human-gut-metagenome-genome-assembly--contig:-C19-NODE-434-length-41090-cov-35.886804_pt1 | contig 41090 bp, 34 predicted proteins | sample MGYA00242337_ERZ723884 | MGnify/ENA metagenome assembly ERZ723884
CGATGGCAACTGAAACTATCTCGGCAACCGGCGGCGGTGAGCATACTCACAGCTATGGCAGCGAGTGGAAGAACGATGCCGACAACCACTGGCATGAGTGCTCCTGCGGCGATAAGAAAGATACTGCAGCGCATACCGCCGGCGAATGGATCATCGATACCCCGGCAACAGCTACCACAAGCGGCACAAAGCATAAGAAATGCACCGTCTGCGGTTATACGATGGCAACCGAAACTATCCCGGCAACCGGCGGCGGTGAGCATACTCACAGCTACGGCTCCGACTGGAAGAACGATGCTACGAACCACTGGCATGAGTGCTCTTGCGGAGATAAGGCCGATAAGGCGGCACACGACTTCAAGTGGGTTGTTGACAAGGAAGCGACCGCAACGCAAAAGGGCTCCAAGCATGAGGAGTGCAAGGTTTGCGGCTACAAGAAGGCGGCAGTTGAGATTCCGGCTACCGGAACACCGACTGAGCCGGGCAAGCCGACCGATTCGGATTCTCCGCAGACCGGTGACAACAGCAATATGATCCTCTGGATCGCACTGCTGTTTATCAGCGGCGGCGCAGTGATCGGCATCACCGTTTACAGCAAAAAGAAGAAAGAAAACGCTGAATAAATCAGCTGCGAACCTTTGAGCAAAGGGCGGTGACGGACATTGCCGTCATCGCCCTTTCGCTTGGACTGGAGAAGAAATCTTCCATTGATTTATAGCCTGTCCACTTCATAAAGTGACGTATGTTGTTGATATAGGTATCTGCAGTTCGGGAGGACCTGTTACGAATCAGGCATTCCTCTCTGAGCTTGTTAAAATATTTTTCGTACATAATAAACCTCCATGATACTAGTAACGTTAATGAGTCACTGCCATCATGGAGGTTCACGTATTAAAGATACCCTCTTGAGAAAAAGAGATTCTGGTGTTATTCTATTCATGGCAGTGTTAATGATGAACCTGTTCGATTGTTATTTTGTGGTGATTTAACAATACTACTTTTAGGGCTCATTATCTACTGCCTTTTTAAGTTAAAGAGAAAACTGTGCCACAGCCTTCGCAGGCCATCGCACAGCGATTTAGTTCAATTTCAGTTTGCAGAGCTGAGAAGATGAGTTGGACATAATACCCAGCTCAATCTTCCACCAGCATATTAAAGTATTTTGAAATCCTAAGCATAAACTCGGCGGAGGGGGTGCTGTCCCCACGCTCTATCCTGCCGACAGTTTTGGTGCTGTATCCGATAGCAGCGGCAAGGTCATCCTGGTAAATGCCACGCTGTTCTCGGATTTCTCGGATATTATTGGTAACCGCCATAAAAATCCCTTCTTTCAGTTCTATAGATATTTTCTTATTGTCAATTATGCAAAATGATGTGTCCGATAAAAAGGACTTGCAATTTTATCGGTAATGTCCTGTAATAGCAGAAGCATCAGATTTTCCAAGAACTTTTCCAAATATGTCTAAGCGGTCATTTTCACTAACCTTGATAGGTGCATACTTTTCATTAAGCGAGATAAGGAAGATTCCGTCTGTATCGTTTTGCAATTTTTTAATATAGGCTTCTCCGTTTAGAGCGAAGATGCCGATTTCTCCATTAGCAACAGATTCCTGTTGTAATACCCATGCAATCTGACCATCGTGGAATTCAGGTTCCATACTGTCACCACTAATACGGACACCGAAAGTAGTATCTTCCGGCAGGATAGATTCATCTATGCGTACAGTCTCTTTCGGTCCGTCTACAAGGAAGTTACCGGTTCCGGCTGATACAGCATTTTCAAAAATATCAATGCTACGGAATGGAATTATCTTAGCAGTCTGCTTTTCATACATTCCGGATGCGTGGAGCAGATTAATATAATCCATAGCTTTTTCCCTGCCTTCATCAGTAAGTGATGAAAAAGGATCAGCAGGATTTACTCCAAAATATGCTTCATACATGTTAGTAATACCAAGGATTCTACACACTTTGTAAAATATGGTAACGCTTGGTTCAGCAAGATTTCTCTCCCAGTTGGATATGGCTTTATAGGAAATGGTAATGCCTTCCTTTGCCAGTTCATCAGCGAGATCCTGTTGGAGCAAGCCTTTCTTTTTTCTATATGATGAAATGATTTCTCCGATTGAGTACATACATACGCCTCTTTTCTTTCATTTTGTTGATTTCTAATGTCTCTTTTCACTCCATAGTATATAGCAACAGTACCAATTATTCAAACTAAAAATCCAATATAATGAGAAAAAAGGACACATGTGTCCGTTGATAGTCGATTATTCTTGGGGGTATACTATGCCCTGTAAGAAACATTACTCATATACTTGGACTAAAGGTTATGGTAATGACAGATTAAATGCAGGAGGGGATGCAGATGGGAGACAGGGTAATACTTCATTCAGATATCAACTGTTGTTATGCTTCGATTGAACATTTGCATCATCCTGAGCTTGCAGGAAAGCCACTGGCAGTAGGCGGTGACCCGGAGGCAAGACATGGGATTGTCTTAACAGCCGACTATATTGCCAAGAAGTACGGTGTGAAAACAGGAATGGCACTCTGGCAGGCAAAGCAGGTCTGTCCTGACATAACGTTTGTTTCACCAAGAATGGACTTATATCTTCGATTCTCAAGAATGGCACATGAGATATATGCAGAATATACGGACAGACAGGAGCCATATGGAATTGATGAGTGCTGGCTTGATGTGACAGGGAGCAGTTCCCTTAAAGGAGATGGATTGCTCATTGCACAGGAAATCAGCAGGAGAATGAAGTCAGAGCTTGGCATCACAGTAAGTGTTGGTGTTTCTTTCAATAAGATATTTGCAAAGCTTGGTTCCGGAAGCAGCAGAAGTGGTTAAGCTGATATTTGAACTGACCGCACAGGGCAAAAGTAAAACGGAAGTGGCAAATTACCTAAATGCTCAGGGTATTGATACACCATCTGCATATAAAAAGAGAAAAGGAAGCAGAAACTTTTTTCATGTAGTTGAAGTAAAAAGTCTGTGGAGTACTTCTTCTATCCGGGATATATTAAACGATGAAGTTTATCTTGGAAAACTGATATGGAATAAAACTAAGAAGAGGATAGGCAGCAATAACACTTCAAGCTATGTTCCTAAAGACGAATGGATGGTGATAGAAAATTGCCATGAACCCATTATTACTCAGGAATTATTTGATATGGCACACGCTAATTCAAAAAAATGTGTTCGTTTAAAGCGTGGTAAGAGAAACTATAATCCGTTTTATTATTGTGGTGTGTGTGGCAGAGCTTTAGCACCCAGCAAAAGGATAAAAGGTGACATTCTTCTTTGTTACTCGTCAAGAATTGAGGAAAATTCTCCATGCAAAAACAACAGGGTGGAAATTGCCAAGGTTGAAGATGCAATCATGAAAATTGTAAATATGTATGCAACAGCTTATCTGGATGAGAAAGGAATAAAGAAAGCTGGTAAATCGAAAGAAGTATCTCCGGAAGAAAAGATTGCAACACTTGAAAAGAAGGTGAAGAGCCTCAGCAGTAAAAAGATGATGTTGTATTCTGATTATAAGGATGACAAGCTCACAAGAGAAGAGTATGTCAAGCGTTCAAAGGCGATGGTGGAGCAGATTGATGAATTGCATCAGGAAATCGAACAGCTTAAAACAGAAATACCGCCAGAAGATAATTCTTCTAGTAAGTTTGAGACACAGTTAGAAAGTATCATCAATATGGAATCTTTTGATAGAGAGAAAATCCAGAAGGTAATCAAAAAAGTGATTATCAATGGAGAGGACAATATAGAGATTGTATGGAATACAGATGATCCATTTTTCAAGTAAGATGGATGCTTATGGAGTTTGGAGTGTCGAGAAAATATGGCACTCCTTTCTTCTGCAGGCATAAGTATTGCTTTCAATATACTGCGATAGCAGGTATAATGGAAAGTGATATTTGAGGGTACAAAAAATCAATTTTTTTTTGGTCTAGGGTTGACACGAGCAGGGTGAGAGTTGCTTGAGATTTGTTTGGATTAACATGATCAAGTCAGATTATCTCAGATGACAGCGAAAACAAGAAAAAGATAAAAAAATTATCCCAGAATCGACCCAAATAGCCCAAAGGATACAAAGTTCCAGAAAATTGTATCTTTTGGGTTGTTTTTTATTTATTTGCGATATAATTGTGCTAAAACGTAGATTTACTTGCATAAAAGATAAAATAAAGTCCTTGCATTAATTTATTTGTGTGCTATACTAAATAAAGTTACTAACATACACCAACGCGTTAAAGTGACGTAAGTTTAAATTGAGAAAACTGAGGAGAAATATCTATAGGATACAAACTGGAAGACAGAGGTGTAGTAAATAGAATCAAACTGGAAAACAGCTTTGCAGTAAATAGACTCAGAAATATCAGAGAGAAAAACCAAAAGAGAAAAAGAGAAAATCAAAACAAAAAACAAGAAGGAGGACACTATTATGATAGGCGGAGATCTGATCACCTACAGACCTGACATTCAGGTACTTGACGCAACAATAAGAGATGGAGGACTTGTCAACGATTTCTATTTTACTGACGAGTTTATAAGAGCCCTCTATGAAGCGAACATCAAGGCGGGGGTTGATTATATGGAATTCGGCTATAAGGCCTCCAAGGAAATGTTTGATGTGAACAAATTCGGCAAATGGAAGTTCTGCAACGAGGAGGATATAAGAGCCATCGTTGGAGAGAACAATACAGATCTGAAAATTTCAGTTATGGCTGATGTCGGAAGATGCGACTACAAGAAGGATATCATCGACAGAGCCGACAGTGTTATCGATCTGGTGAGGGTGGCGACATACATCAACACCATGCCTGCAGCCATCGAGATGATTGAGGATGCACATGCAAAGGGATACGAGACCACATGCAATATCATGGCAGTTTCAAAGGATCAGGAGTCGGATATCGATCTTGCTCTTGAGCTGCTTGGTAAGAGCAATGTAGATGGAATATACATTGTTGACAGCTACGGCTCACTGTACCCTGAGCAGATCAAGAAACTCGCGGAGAAATATGTCGCAGTTGGAGAGAAGTATGGCAAGAAGATAGGAATACATGCACACGACAACTTAAAGCTTGCCTATGCCAACACTGTTGAGGCAATGAGGAGTGGTGCGAGCATGCTCGATGGAACTGTAAGCTGTATGGGCAGGGGCGCAGGAAATTGTGCGCTTGAGCTTCTTCTTGGATTCCTCAGAAATCCAAAGTACAACCTGTACCACATCTTGAAGTTCATAGAGCAGTACATGGTTCCGCTCAAGGCAAAGGGAGATGCAGTATGGGGCTATGATGTGCCATACATGCTGACCGGAATGCTGAATCAGCATCCAAGGGAAGCCATCGATTTCATCAAGAATGAGAGACATGATTATGCAGATATGTACAGCTACCTTATGTACAGAGAGTAACATGCGGATTGTGGAACAACATATTTTACACTGTAGAATATGTGTAGCCGATAGAGATGCATAGTACAACATATATAGTGGGTTGGGTGCTTATTATGGTGCTCAAGATAAAGGGGAGGACTCCTGGTGTCAGTTATCGCTGGCATCAGGAGTTTTTCTTCTATTTTCCCGTCTGTGTGTTATAATCTGATATGGAGTGTCAAAATATGTCGAAAACAAAAAGAGATGTACTTTTGAAGATATATATGCAGTGTCAGCGCTGGAAAACAGATAGAAAAAACAGGAGGATGACAGCATATGAACATAGGAATATTAGGCGCAGGCAAGATTGCCGGTGTCATGGCAGATACGATAAATAAGATGGATGATGTGGAGCTGTATGCGGTAGGTTCAAGAACTTTGGAAAAGGCAAATGCATTTGCCGGGAAATTTGATATAGATAAGACTTATGGGAGTTACGAAGAATTGGTAAGTGATGATGCTATAGATCTTATATACATTGCAACGCCGCATTCACATCACTATGAGCATATGAAGCTCTGCATAGAACATGGAAGAAATGTACTTTGCGAGAAAGCATTTACCTACGATGCTGCGCAGGCTGAGGAGATCGCAGCTCTGGCAGCGGAGAAGAAGGTGTATGTGGCTGAGGCGATATGGACGAGGTATATGCCGTCCAGACAGATAATAAATGAAATTCTTGAATCAGGTGTGATAGGGGATATCAGGACAATGACCTGCAATCTGTCCTATCCGATATCAAAGATAGAGCGCCTGATCAGACCAGAGCTGGCAGGGGGTGCCCTTTTAGACGTGGGAGTTTACGGGCTGAACTTCATTGTCATGCATATGGGAAAGGATATCTCGGATATTGAGTCCTCTGTTATGATGCACGAGACTGGAGTAGATGGACAGGAGAGTATAACCGTCAAATACAGAGACGGCAGGATGGCAGTGACAACCCACAGCATGTACGGAAGATCAGACAGAAAAGGTATCTTTTACGGTGAGAAGGGATACATGATAGTCCAGAATATAAATAATCCACAGTGGATAGATGTATTTGACTGTGAGGACAGGCTTATCAGACACGTGGATGTGCCGGAACAGATAAGTGGTTATGAGTATGAGATCATGGAGAGTCTGGATATGATCAGACAGGGACAGTTCCAGAGTAAATCGATGCCTTTGTCAGAGTCTATATATATGATGAAGCTTATGGATGATATTAGAAAAGGGTGGAATAAAAAGTGATAATTATATATATACTTGGCGGAATCATAGCCATATTTCTGATGTACATACTTTTTCTCTTCGTGTGCAGTCTGTTCGTGAGAACTGACAGGCAGTATATGGAGGACAGCAGGTTCTACAGGCATCTGCTGTATGGTGCCACCGGATTTGCCATGTGGTTTCTAAGAGTGAAAATGCATGTGACTGGCATGGAGAAGATTCCAGTGGATGTCAAACCACTCTTTGTGGGAAATCATCTGTCAAATTATGATCCGCTGATAGAATGGCAGGTATTTAAGAAGTGGGATGTGGCATTTATATCCAAGCCGGAGAATTTTAAGATACCGATATTCGGCAGGATCATCAGAAGATGCTGCTTTATGCCGATAGACAGATCAGATCCGGGTAAGGCATTGTCTACGATCAAGACGGCTACCGAGATTCTCCAGAAGGGAGATATGGCAGTTGGAGTATACCCGGAGGGAATGAGAAACAGACAGGGCGGACTTCTGCCATTTCACACGGGTGTTTTCAGGATAGCCCAGAAAGCGCATGCGCCGATAGTCGTCATGGCGATACACGGAACGGAGAATATCTACAGGAATGTGCTGAGGCGCAGATCTGACGTCTATATAGATGTGGTGGATGTGATACCTGCCGATGAGGTAAAAGCAATGAAGAAGAATGAGATCAGCGACAGGGTGAGACTTGTCCTTGAGAAAGATGAAAAGGGTAAAAACTATGGGAAAGAAGTACATTTTATATAATTCACTGGCGGGCAACGGCAAATGTATGTATGACGTGCAGGCACTTGCAGATACATATCCTGATGCGATACTCAAGAAGATGACAGAGATCGCTTCATATGCGGAGTTCATGGGATCGCTTGCAGAGGATGACGAGGTTATCCTGTGCGGCGGTGACGGAACGCTGAACATATTTGTGAATGACATAAAGGACATGGATGTGAAGAATACCATCTACTATTATGCCTCCGGAAGCGGCAATGACTTTGCAAAGGACATAGGACATAACAGTCATGACACTCCGGATTACCAGATAAATCAGTACATACAGCATCTGCCGGAGGTGACGATCAACGGCAAAAAGTGGCTGTTCATGAACAATGTTGGATTCGGAATAGACGGTTACTGCTGTGAGGAGGGCGACCGCCAGAGGACAAAGAATGAGAAAACTCATAAGAACAAGCCTGTGAACTACACGGCTATAGCTATCAAAGGCCTGCTCTACGCATTCAAACCGAGAAATGCTGTGGTGAAAGTGGATGGAGTCCGTCATGAATATAAAAATGCCTGGCTCGTGCCAACCATGAATGGCAGATATTATGGCGGCGGAATGATGGCTACCCCCGGGCAGGACAGACTGAATCCGGAGCATACAGTTTCGGTTATGGTGTTCCGCGGCAAGGGCAAGCTTGGAACCCTTATGATCTTTCCTTCTATATTCAAGGGAGAGCATGTCAAGTACGAAAAGCATGTTGATATATTCAACGCAAAAGAGGTTGAGGTTGAATTTGATCGCCCGACACCACTTCAGATAGACGGCGAGACGATACTTGGAGTTACATCATACAAAGTTAAAGCGTGGAGCCTGGATCAGAAATAAAAAAGTTTTGAAAATCCGAATAATATAAAGTTCAAAAAACTTGCAAATATGCTGACGTCATTTATACTATTTTAATAGATTGTACGCTGAAAAAGGAGGTATTGTATGCGGGAGATGCGGAGAAGTGACAGGATGATAACAGATCGTGAAGAGATAGTGGATGTACTTGATTCGTGTAAGGTGTTCCGGATGGCGGTTCACGATGAAGAGGGAATGTACATAGTTCCGCTGAATTTCGGTTATACCTACGAGGAGGATGTTCTGAAGCTTTATTTCCACTCTGCCGGTGAGGGCAGGAAGGTGGATGCTCTGGCAGCGGATCCGAAGGTGGCCATAGAGATGGACACAGATCACTATCTGGTTGAGGGACCAAATGCCTGCAGCTTTGGTTATCTCTACAGCAGTATCATGGGAAATGGCACAGCCAGAAAGCTGACAGATCCTGAGGAAAAGTGCGAGGCACTCAACTGCCTTATGAATCATCAGCTTGCGAGAAATACCGAGAATATGAGATCGTTTGACAAGGTAGAAAAGAAGAAGTATAACTACTCAGACCAGATGCTTGCAGCGGTAAATGTGTATGAGATAGTTGTGGAAAATTTTACGTGTAAGTCAAGGCGATAAGTATATGGAATCTATGCAATTGCCATTGTGGTTTAAGGAATTGACGTAAAACATAATACAAATTATAATCAGACAGGATATAATGAAGCGATCATCAAGCAGACTCTTGATGATAAGTGATATAGCAGAAAGGTGAAAACAGGAGATGGATTACAACAAATTAGCGGATTTGATATTTGCAGATATAACAGATACAGTGGATGACCTTGAGAAGAGATTTCCGGAGAGAAATCTTCCAGAGGGAGCAAGGGTAACAAGATTTGCGCCAAGCCCTACAGGATACATGCACATCGGTGGACTGTATGCAGCCATGATCTCAAGAAAGCTTGCAAAGCAGAGTGGCGGCGTGTTCTACCTCAGAATAGAGGACACTGACAGAAAGAGAGAGCTTGAGGACGGTGTAAATGAGATCATCAATTCGCTGAAGAAGTTTGACCTTGGATTTGACGAGGGACCATTTGAGGGCGGTGAGACTATATATGGTCCATATAAGCAGAGTGAGAGAAAAGAGATATATCAGACATGTGTCAAGAAGCTTATGCAGGAGGGATATGCATATCCTGACTTCACAACAGCCGAGGAGCTTGATGAGATCAGGGCAAAGCAGGAGGCTGCAAAGGTTGACATAGGATATTACGGCGAGTATGCAGTAGGAAGAAATCTGACATACGAGCAGATAGAGGAGAAGCTTGCAGCGGGCGAGCCATATGTTGTTAGACTCAAGAGTCCGGGCGAGGCAGGAAAGACTGTTATCTACAGCGATCCTATCAGGGGCAAGATCGAGATGCCTGAGAATGTCATGGATGTGGTACTTCTGAAGTCAGACGGAATACCTACATACCATTTTGCACATGCAGTTGACGATCATTTCATGAGGACAAATCTTGTCATCAGAGGTGACGAGTGGCTTGCATCATATCCACTTCACAAGCAGCTCTTTGATCTGTGTGGATTTGCGCTTCCAAAGTATGCGCACATCGCACCTATCATGAAGCTTGAGGTTACAGTGGACGAGGAGGGCGAGCACCAGAGAAAGAGAAAGCTCAGCAAGAGAAAGGACCCGGAGGCTGCGGTTGGCTTCTATGCAGAGCAGGGATTCCCATCAGTCAGCGTGCTTGAGTACCTTATGACAATAGCAAACTCCAACTACGAAGAGTGGCATGCAGCACATGCAGACAAGACAATAGACGACTTTACATTATCACTCAAGAAGATGCCTGTCAGCGGCGCACTTTTTGACATGGTGAAGCTTAATGATGTCAGCAAGGAGATGATCTCAAAGCTCACAGCCGAGGAGTGTTACGACCTCATCATGGAGTGGGCAAAGGAGCATGACGAGAACATATACACATTTGGCACACAGGATAAGGACGGCTTCATGAAGACCATCAATCTGTGGAAGATGTCAGGCAAGAAGGTCCGCAAGGATGTCGGCAAATGGTCAGATCTGCGCGCTATGTTTGGTTATCTGTACACTCCCGAGGACGAGTTGGATCTCCAGTATGAGATAGACGAGAAGTACACACCGGAGATGATCACAGAGGTTATCGAGGAGTACAAGAAGGATCTCTTCCTTGACTCAGAAGACTGGTTCTCAAGCATGAAGGTCATGGGCGAGAAGATCGGCTACTGTCCAAATGTCAAGGAGTACAAGCAGAATCCTGACGGATACAAGGGTAGCATCACAGATGTATGTACCATAGTAAGAGTTGCAATAACAGGCAAGCAGAACTCACCTGACCTGTTCACCATCATGAACGTGATAGGAAAAGACAAGACCGTGGGCAGACTGGACAAGTTCCTTGCGTGGGTGAATAGATAGGATGTATCAATTGGATGTGCACATTAAGTTGACATAGTCTGTATCGTGTTTGACATAACCATGCAGGAGCGCTCCCGCTCAACTCAGGCTGCAGCGGCACTAGCGCTCGCAGGCTCACTGAGAGCCGGCGCCTTCGTATGTCCTGCATCAGTTAATGTCAAAACGATTACAGATTGTACTATATACTTGTGCACATCCAATTGATGAAGATTGGTTAAAATATATTTAGAAGGGATTGGATTACTATGAACAAGAAGATATATGACGGTTATACATATGTAGACGGTGGCGTGTGCGCGGCCAAGGGTTTCACGGCAAATGGACTTAACTGTGGACTGAACCCTGATAAGAACAAGAATGATCTCGGAATGGTATTTTCAGAGGTGCCATGTGTGGCAGCAGGCGTGTATACACAGAATAAGGTGAAGGGCGCGCCGGTTACAGTTACCAAGGAACACCTGAAGAAATCTGGCAACAAGGCACAGGCAGTCATTGTAAACTCCAAGAATGCCAACACATGCAACGCGGATGGAATAGAGAAGGCTGAGAAGATATCCCAGCTTGCAGCGGATGCCCTGGGTATAGATGTGAACCTTGTCATCAATGCTTCAACAGGCGTCATCGGACAGATCATCCCTATCGAGCCATTTGAGGAGCATATGAAAGAACTTGCAGACGGTCTCTCGGCAGACGGCAACGACAAGGCGGCAAATGCTATCATGACCACAGACACAGTTGATAAGCAGGTTGCTGTCCAGTTTGATATAGACGGTGTGACATGTACTTTAGGCGGTATGGCAAAGGGAAGCGGAATGATCCATCCAAATATGGCTACAACGCTTAACTTCATCACATCAGACATAGCCATCACATCAGAGCTGATCCAGAAGGCGCTCTCAGAGATCGTAAAGGTTACATACAACTGCCTCTCCGTAGACGGAGATCAGTCCACAAATGATACCCTGACAGTCATGGCAAATGGCCTTGCTGGCAACAAGCTCATCGACACGGAGAACGAAGCTTATGAGAAGTTCAAGAAGGCCCTCTATATAGTTATGGAGTGCATGACCATGATGCTTGCATCAGACGGTGAGGGAGCAACCAAGATGATCGAGTGTACAGTTGCAGGGGCACCTGACCTTGACACAGCCATTATCGTGGCAAAGAGCGTTATCCGTTCCCCACTTACAAAGTGTGCTATGTTCGGCGAGGATGCCAACTGGGGACGTATTCTCTGTGCCATCGGATATGCGGAGGCTGACTTTGATATAGACAAGGTTGCAGTAGATCTCGAGTCGGAATTTGGCGTGGTTCCAGTATGCCGCAACGGCGCAGGCGTACCATTCTCAGAGGAGAAGGCAGCCAAGGTATTGAGCTCAGATGAAATCCACATCAACATAGATCTCGGAATCGGTGATGTTACAGCCAAGGCATGGGGCTGTGACCTGACATATGATTACGTGAAGATCAATGGGGATTATCGTTCGTAGGTTTTACTCGTAAATAAAAATAAGACACTGATCAAAATGATGTTGGTCAGTGTCTTATTTTTTTATGGGAAATGGCTGTTTGCAGCTAGAAACACCAGTTATGTAATTCATATCAACGTTGTAATACCTGGCAAGTTCGATAAGACATTCAATCGGCATGCGAACTTTGCCTTTTTCGTAGTCAGAATATGTTGTCTGCGCAACATGTATTATATTTGCAACCTGAGTCTGGTTAAGGTCATTATCTTCACGAAGTGATTTAATTATTTCATAATAATGCATTAGGTACTCCTAAGTTACTAAAAAAATATACTTCTATAAAATATATTACAAATATTCATACAATTTGACTTTTAACGGATATTCCGTTAAAATGAGAGGCGATAAGATATTAATAAAAGAGAACGGGGGGATGCACTTGGCAGACAATGTGAAATATATTTCTTTTGATGAATTTGTAAGAAATTCGGGTGTTAGTGAGAGGACGGTGAGAAAACGGTATAGAGAAATTCCAGGAATAGAGTTGACAAACAGCGGAGAATTTAGAGTTTTAAGTGGCACAAGATATCCATTTAATATGAGAAATTGCAAGCTGGAGGACTCGGCAGATAGAAGATATATTTTGTTGAAGGCTATCAGTCAATATAAGTATATTTCGTGTACCGATATTAGGGTTGAACAGCCACAATTCAAAAGAATGTTATATGAATTGTCGAAAGCAGGCTTGATTCAAAGAAACAATTTATCTAACACATATGGCGCAAACGCTTATGATTGTACAATTAAGGGCGGTGAATTGCTGCAAATGGCAAAGATAAATAAAAAGAAAGCAAAGGAAGAAATGTTTATTCTGATAGCAAAAGTAAGTGGTACATTTTTTAGTGCGTTAGTACCGGAGATGTGTGGATAGGATAAGGAGAAATTAGTATGGATGAAAAAGTAATAATAAGTAGTGATAGTAGGAATGTTAAAGGTGTTATAACAAGAATATTGGTTTATGGTTTAGTGCTAGCTGTTGCTGCAGCATTGGCAGCGTTTGTTATGAGACTTTTTGATGAGTTTTGGGCTCTGACAGGGGTGGTTGTATATGTGATTGTATTATGTATTGCATTTGCTGTGTGGTGCATAGGAACGTGCTCGATAACGGTTACAACAAAAAGAGTCTATGGTATGGCAAAATTTAAGAAAAGAATAGACATACCACTGGATAGTGTTACGAGTATAGGTATGGTAGGGTTGCTGTTTAAGGGAATTAGTATATCATCTCCTTCTGGAAATATATCATTCGTATTTATTAAAAATTATAAAGACATATATGACAAATTGGGGAATATAATTGCTAATAGAAAAACTAGTGAGAGTACAGATAGTGATCAGGCTGATGATATTAGAAAATACAAAAAGCTGCTTGATGACGGAATTATCACTCAAGAGGAATTTGAAGCAAAGAAAAAAGAATTATTAGGAATGTGATATGTAAGATTAGATACGCCCAAAGTTTTAAAGGTGCATGGGCGGGAGCTGCTTGATTTTAAAGAATTTAAATTGTATTACATCATGAAAGATAGTATTGTGTGTGGACTGCCATAAATTGGCAGTCCATTTTGTGTATAGTTACATAAAAAGTTGATTAGTAACATAAAAGATGTTATTGCATAAAAAATAAGTTACTAAAGCGGTTATGCGATGATATATTAAATTAATAAATCGTTTGGGCTGGAGTAAGTAAAAAGAAAATATAAGAAAACTACTTCTGACACAAAATTGCATATACAAATCTCATTGAAAATCCCACAATAAATTGGTAAGATAGTAAGCAAGATAATAAGCAAGATGGAGGTGAGCTGATGAGCGGTTATGTACCACCATATACGATATCGAATAAAATGCTTGAACTTGTTTCAGAGATATCTGAAAAAGTTGGAAGTATTACCAGTCATAAAGAGCTGGAGTCAAAACCACATTTGCGTAGAAACAACAGAATAAGATCAATTCATTCTTCGCTAAAGATAGAGGCAAATTCACTGTCATTAAGTGATGTCAGAGATGTAATAAATGGACATCTTGTTCTTGGAGATCAAACAGAAATACAGGAAGTGAAAAATGCTTACGCAGCATATGAGGAGATCCCTGAAATAGACCCTACAAGTATATCAGACCTGAAAAGGATTCATGGAATATTGACGTACAGGACCGTCCACGAGTCCGGTGTATTCAGAAAAGGCAATGAGGGAGTTTTTTCAGGCAGCGAGTGTATATTTGTAGCTCCTCCACCACATATGATAAATGAACTTATGCGGGATCTTATGCAGTGGGTTAAAGAAAATGAGGGAGTTATTCACCCACTTATTTTATCTGCAATATTTCATTATGAGTTTGTGTTTATTCACCCATTTGCAGATGGAAATGGAAGAATGGCAAGATTGTGGCATACAGTTCTCTTATATAGGTGGAGAAGCGTATTTGAATATATACCGCTGGAGAGCCAGATTGAGCGGTTTCAGAATGAATATTATGATGCGATAGCGGTATGTCATACAAAAGGCAACTCGGACATATTTATAGAATTCATGCTCAATATGATAAATCAGATTTTGGATGAAGTCATCTTGCAGGTAAACAGATCAAATTCTGAAGTTTCAGAGTATGTGAAGCGGATGCTGGCGGTCATGGAATATGATGTTCCGTATACGTCGAGTTCCATAATGGAGGCGTTGGGGCTTAAGTCCAAAGAGACCCTTAGAAACAATTATATAAATCCGGCGATGGAGCTTGGACTGATAAAGATGACATTGCCTGATAAACCTAACAGCAGAAACCAGAGATATGTAAAGCAGTAGAAAAGTTATGTCATCAGGTAATGCAATAAAACAACTTTTCCATATCAAATAAACGAAACTGACTGTAAAATATAAATTGCAAGAAAAACACAAAAAGTTTGAAATACCCAACGGAGGTTAAATACATGGAAGATAGAGTACTTGACTGGGAGGTCTATGAGAAGACAGCCCGTGAGATGGCTGCAGAGGGACTGGTTCTGTTAAAGAATGACAACAAGGCTCTGCCGCTTAAGCAGGGAGAGACGGTTTCTGTATTTGGACGTATGCAGAACCATTATTATAAGAGTGGAACCGGTTCGGGCGGCATGGTGAATGTTGCCAGAGTGGTAGGAATCCTTGATGCACTTAATGAGTGCAAGGATGTAAATGTCAATCAGAAACTGGCAGAGACTTATGCCGCATGGGATAAGGAACATCCTGTGGAGCTGGGACTTGGCTGGGGACAGGAGCCGTGGTCACAGGCAGAGATGCCGGTTACAGAGGAGCTCGTGCAGGAGGCTGCCGGCGAGTCGGATTCGGCCATAGTGATAATCGCTAGGACGGCAGGCGAGGACAAGGACAATACACTTGAAAAAGGAGCATTTATGCTCACTGATATAGAGACTGATATGCTTAGACTTGTCAGAGAGAATTTCCAGAAGATGGTCGTTCTCTTGAATGTCGGCGGTCTTATAGATATGTCATTTCTTGACACGATTTCCCCGGATGCCTGCATGTATGTATGGCAGGGTGGAATGGTCGGAGGATATGGAGTGGCTGATGTCCTCGTAGGAGATGTCAGCCCTTCAGGAAAACTCACAGACACGATAGCCTACGATATCAAGGATTATCCTGCGTATGACAATTTCGGCGGCGAAGAGAGAAACTTCTACGCTGAGGATATCTATGTGGGATACCGTTACTTTGAGACATTTGCAAAGGATAAGGTCAGATATCCGTTTGGCTACGGATTGTCATACACAGACTTCAAGATCGGCGTAAAACATGCAAGCCTGGATTTTGAAAAAGGTGTGGCGAATATCTGTGTCAAAGTCACAAATACAGGAAAGAGACTTGGCAAGGAGGTTGTCCAGGTGTACGGTGAGATGCCACAGGGCAGGCTTGGCAAGCCATCCAGAGTGCTCATTGATTTTGCGAAGACAAAGGAACTTGTTCCGGGACTCAGCGATGAGCTGAAGTTTGAGATTCCGCTTGACCGTATGGCATCATTTGACGATTCGGGAGTCACGGGCCATAGAAACTGTTATGTGCTTGAAGCTGGAGACTACACTATCCATGTAGGAAACAGCATAAGAAATACAACAGAGTGTCTGTTCTTTGAGCTTGCCGAGATTGTGGAGCTTCAGAAGCTTCAGGAGGCACTTGCACCTTATGAGAAGTTTGACCGCATGAAACCATTCTGTGATGAGAACGGCAGGATGCTTATAGAGTATGAGGAGACACCTCTAGTCACTGTTGATATGTATGACAGGAGAGAGCAGGAACTGCCGGAGGAGATACCGGTTACTGGTGACAAGGGAATTATGCTTCTTGATGTAAGGGAAGGCAGGGCCACCATGGATGAGTTCATAGCGCAGTTTGATGATGAGGATCTGGCATGCTTTGTCCGCGGCGAGGGAATGGGAAGTTCTCTTGTGACGGCGGGAACGGCGTCAGCATTTGCCGGGGTATCGCCAAATTTGATCGCACATAAGATTCCGTCGGTGTGCTGTGATGACGGACCATCGGGAATGAGACTCGACTCAGGTATGAAGGCATTCTCACTTCCAAATGGCACTCTGTGCGGATGTTCATTTAACAAAGAATTGAACACCAGACTGTATGCACTTCTCGGACTTGAGATGACAGCAAATAAGGTTGAGGTTCTTCTTGGACCGGGAATGAATATCCACCGTCACCCGCTTAATGGACGAAACTTTGAGTATTTCTCCGAGGATCCATACCTTACGGGTTCCATTGCAACTGCACAGTTAGAGGGACTTAAGTCCAGCGGCGTGTCCGGAACGATCAAGCATTTCTGCGGAAATAATCAGGAGTATCACCGCCATACGACGGACTCGGTCATCTCCCAGAGGGCACTCAGGGAGATATACCTGAAGGGATTTGAGATAGCTGTCAAGTCGGGATATGCCGACTCTGTTATGACAACATATGGTCTGGTAAATGGTCTCTACACCGCAGGAAGTTATGATCTGAATACCACGATACTCAGAAATGAGTGGGGATTTACAGGCGTGGTCATGACAGATTGGTGGGCATCCATCAACCGCAGGGGTATGGAGCCGGATGCAAATGACTTTGCGACTATGATACAGGCACAGAATGACATGTATATGTGCTGCCCGGACGGCTCGAAGAACATGGGCGGAGATAATGTCATAGAGGCACTTCAGGACGGACGTATATTGAGAGCTGAGCTTCAGAGAATTGCAAAGAATGTGTGTAACTTTGCCATGAATACGAATGCATTTAAGCGTCTTGTGGGAGAGCCTGTAGAGGTAGAGATAATAAACCGTCCAAAGCAGGCGGACGATTTTTCAATTGATGATGTGGAATACATCAATGTCGACAGAGACATACTTATAGATCTGACAGAGAAGGCCAGCACCGCCGACACGAATTATGTCATAGCCCTTGATGTTGAACATCCGGGAGAGTATGAGGTGAGCCTGAGGGGAAGCTCGACACTCGAAAAGCTTGCCCAGCTGCCGTGTACCCTGTTTTTCAACGGATTCCCTGTGAGCAACTTCACATTTAACGGAACTGACGGCAAGGATGTTGTGATCAGGAAAGAGGTCAAATTTTACGGCAGATTCAATGTGCTCCGACTGTATGTGAAATCGAATGGACTTGATCTCAAGGATATTAAGTTCAGTTTTGAAAAAGAGTTTTGAAATATATTAATGAGTATAAAAAACTATTGACAGGTATCGGTTTTTACATTATAATAGGAAACAGTTCAGGGCATAAAAAATACGCCCTACCAACCATTTCTTTTTTTAAATTGAAATGCGCTAGGAAAACGTATGACCGGTGAAAATCATACTAAATATGAAATTTTAAAAAATAAGCAATCGGCAAATTGCTTATTTTTTTTGTTGTCTTATGAACAACGCAGGCGAGTAGTAAATCACCTGCGTTACATTATACAGCAGTCAGATAAATTTAGCAAATAAAATTTGAATAAAATGTCTAAAATTGCTCAAATTGTATATTCTTGTATATTCTAGTAAACTTCTTGAAGTAATTTTGTATACAATTTATACAATTAATATCGTCATTTTTACAACTACTCGTAAGATAGTTCGTCAACCCTTTATTTTAAGCCAATTTCGCATGATTAGTAATTTCTGTTCCTTATTCTTATGACAAATTCATCCCAAAAACGACTTGATTATTTGTATTTAGATATGATATGTATTTGATGAGATTAAATAATTTATTAATTTTTATAGGTTTTAAAGGAGGAAAATGAAATGGAACGGGTTAATTCCAGGACGAGAAGGTTCATCGCCTTAATCATGTCATTTGTGATGGTTATGACTCTCTTCACGAATCTGGTATTGCACTGGAGTAAGGCAGAAGAAGATTTGGCAGCTACACCAACAGATGCTAATGTATCTTACAGTCTTATGTTCTCAGCATTACAGGAGAGCGGAGAGTTATTCGATTACGAAAAATGTGATTATGCCAATTTGAGTAATCTTGTGTATTCAATATATGCGGATTATGAATGTACGGACAGGGTAGGTAAATTCGTACTTTCAATTAATGGTAAATCTTATGTCGATGGTAACGGTAATGACATTATTTATGATAAGGCAGAGGACATTCCAAGTGGAGCACTTGAAAAGAAAGTTGAACTTTATGGGGGAACATACTATTTAAAACAGGATGTGTATTTGAATAATAGTGATGTTCCAGTCAACGATGTTAATATTGTATCTGATGAAAGGGTATGGACGGTAGATCTTCATAATGACGAGCAGAAAGCGAAGATTACCATATATACTATTCCACCGGAAGAAGATACTACAGTTGAACTTATTTCTGAGGACGTAACGGAGGGTGAGGTCACAACAGAGGTAAGTGATACAACAGGTACATCAGAGCCCGCAATTGAAAATGAAGAGCCTGAGGTTGCAACTGCAACAGACGGTAAGCCTAAGTTTAATAGTTTCGCTAAGACGGCAGTTAAGGCAATCGCTAACATAGCGTCTACTGGTAGCGAAACCGTAACTAGAACAGCGTCGTACTATGGCGATTCCGGACATGTTGTATCTTTCAAGTTTGGTGTAAAGTCAGCATTGACGTATGGAGCAACAGGAGTTGGACTCTGTATGCAGGAGGGTGTGCTTGCACCTCCAAGCACTGCAAAAGGAACAGTTAAAAAAGTTCCTAAGAATGGGAAGAATATCACCAGAGCATTCTACTACTCACCTTATGGACCAGAGCCATGGTCTGGATGGAATGGTCAGAGTGAGGGTTCAAGAGTCAAGACAATGAGCTGCGTGTTGGATCATTACTATAGCCTGAATGGAAATGGTTTTGCTGTTTACAACTTTGGTACAGCAGTAACAGGACTGGCAGCCGCCTATGTAAATTGGATTGAGAATCAGCCAATGCCACTTATGGAAAGCGACCTGAAACTTACATATGACAGTTCTGATTTCAAATCGACTGTTAATTATGTAAGCGGTTCTACACTTAAAACAGGTACAATGAAGTGGACTGGATGTGATGCAAAGATATATTCTTCAGACAGCAAAGTTTCAATATACGTTGCCAAGAAGTCTGGTGCTTCATTTAAGAAGGTCAAATCAGGTACGACGATCAAGAAAGGTTATCTGATAAAGTTTACTGCACCATCTAACTACAATGCAGTGACATCTATAGTCTTCGAGAGTGCTCCTGCGTATAATGCATATGCGATCACCTATGACACATATCAGCACATAGGATTTTTAGGAACACCTAAGACGATAGATAAGCAGATCAATATCACCTGGCACTCAGGAACATACCTCAAACTTGAGAAGTCACTTAATACTACATCAAGCAGTTATGTTCTTGCAGATACCAACGATGAGTCTCTTTCATTTGTAACGGGAAAGAGAAGAGGTGTAGGATTTAAGGTTTTAGATTCAAACGGCAAGCAGGTTGGCAGCTTCATCTGTTCCTGGAATGGAAAGTGTTACGCAAATAAGAGCGGACAGAAACTGGTATTTGCCTCAAGAGCAGATTACGATGCATACAAGGCATCACACAATGACCTTGTATACCAGAAGATATTTGTACCTGCAGGAACATACAGAGCAGTTGAGTGTACAAATGCTCACTACTACAACGGAAGTAAGTGTGTAGACTCAGGAAAGAGCATAGCAAGCCTCTATGGAATAAAGACAGGGGCAACTCAGACTCTTACAACATCTACACCGCAGGTCAGCGCAAATATCAATCAGTTCTACAGCGACAGCGACCTGGTATTTACATTCTCGCTGTCAGATAATGTATATTACGGAAAGCTCAAGATGCGTAAGTTTGCTCTTGAAGGCAGTAACAAGACCATCAAGGCGGGCGCAGTATATGAGCTCAGACAGGGCAACACGATTGTAGCAAGGTTTGAATCCCAGGCGGAGAACAAGAACCATGGATGGGCTATTGTAACATGGATGAATACTCCAGAGTATCCAAGCCTTTATATGACAAATGACAGCAATGAGAAAGTATCAAATGACGGTATCAAGCTCTTTGGTATTCCATATGGCGAATACAAGTTAGTTGAGACTGTAGCCCCTGAAGGATGTACAATAAACGATAAGGATGCGGTCATCACATTCGGAAAAGACGGTGATCGCACAAAGAGCACGATAACGTATTACGAGCCGAGCAAGAGCGGAAACAAGATCAGCTGGAGGGCAGTCAACGCAGAGAATACCAATTCATATTGTGTTTAGTATGCTGCAGTAGATCCAGTTGAGGGTGATCCTGTAGGTATCGTTGTAAGAAAGATAAATGCAGAGAATCCAAATGCAAGCAAGGAGAGCACAGCCTCACTTGAGGGAGCTATATTCGAGATCAAGTATTACGAGGGTAAGAAACCGGCAGAGGTAGAGGCTGGCAATGGCGGTGAGCCAAAGATCTGGCATATTGCTACAAAGTACGAGGAAGGAAGATACCAGGCAAGGTTTGATAAGGACTGTACAGTAACAATGGATGGGGACAGTCCACTTCCATCATTAAATGATGGAAATGGAAACTTTAAACTTGCAGCGGGTACTATTGTTATTACCGAGGTCAAAGCCTCAGAGGGATACATGAAGGTATCTGAGAGTGATACTGGATTTATAAAGATCACAGGCACAAGCGGCGGGAAGAGAATTGATGGAAGTGACAGCGTTACCGTAGAGGTAGGAACAGGTGGAAACATCTACTTCCAGAACGAGATGACAGATAAAGCTCTTGAGGTCTACGAGCCTGTTCAGAGAGGCGATGTAAGATTTAAGAAAGTCCGTGCAACTGATGATGGAATGGAGCCAATGGGAAATGTCGTGTTCAAGATAACAGATAAGAACACCGGCGAGTGCCACTACGTTGTGACAGATGAGAATGGTGAGTTTTCATCGAAGAAGGTAAGAGAGACATATGGCACAGCGGATCTCAACAAGAACTGTATCGCTTATTCAGAAGGTAATGGTTCTTACACACAGGGAGATATAAGTCCAAACTTTGGCGTATGGTTCACAGGAAGTCCGGTAGATGACTGTGCAAAGATGGACAGAGGAGACATAAAGGCAGACAGAGGTTCATTCCCATACGGCACATATATCATCGAGGAGATGAGATGTGATGCGAACAAGGGATATGTCCTTTCAGAGCCACAGGAGTTTACAGTAAAGAGTAATAATGAGGAAGTATCTCTTTCTGAGGACTTTGTGAACGTGCCGTACCCTTCACTTACAACAAAGGCAACTCATTCGGTTGCAAGAGGTACAAATGCAAAGGTTAGTGATAAGGTAGAGGTTAAGTGGGTAAAGGGTGATTATACTCTTAAAGGTATAGTCATGGATAAAAAGACCGGAAAGGCTGCTACAGACTCTAAGGGTAAGTATATAACAGCTGTTAAGCCGTTTTCTACAACGGGAAGTGATTATGTAAGCCACGACACCCAGGAAATGGTTTTTGAGGACTTTGACAGCACGAAGATGGACAGCACATATGTAGTGTTTGAATATCTTTATGAAGGAACTGATACAAGTGAACTTGAAGTGGTAAATGGTATGCCTGACATAACAGGAGTTATGAAGAATGATGAAGGTAATCCTATCTGCCATGCAGACATAAAGAACACTGATGGTTCACAGACATTTAACGTTGTCAACATCAAGACAAAGGCGTTTGTAGACGGCAATACAGGGCTTAACAGAATCCAGGCAAGCAAGAGGACAAAGATCAGTGACGAGATAAGCTACGAAGGTCTTACAAAGGGCGAGAAGTACACTATAAGGTCAAAGATGGCAATTGTAACTCCTTCTACAGCGACATCAACAGATGCATCGGCTTATGCAAGCGGTGATCTTCTCAAGTCGGCTGATGGAACTGTAATCGAGAAGGAAATGCCGTTCACTGCTGATAATACGGATGGAACGGTCACAGTGAAGTTTGATACGTTTGATGCAACAGGGTATGACGGATGCACTATAGTAGTTTATGAGTATCTTTATGACGCGGATGGAAACCTCATTGCAAAGGAGGAGGACATCACTTGTAAAGATCAGATGATCTACTTCATCCATCTTCACACGACAAGTAATAATAACCTTGATCCGGCGGAGAGAATGAAACCTTATGATGAGGAGATAACTCTCATAGACAAGGTTACGGCTACAAACCTTAACGTAGGTGAGACTTATAGGACAGATGGAGTGCTGATGAACGTCGATACACAAAAGCCGGTAAAGCGAAGTGACGGAAGTGTAGTCACAGGAACTACGACATTCACCGCAACAAAGCCGGATATGGTTATAGATGTAGTTTATACATACAATCCGGTTGACTGCGGACTCATCGGAGCTACTACTGTAGTCTTTGAGGATCTGTTTTGGAAGGATCAAAAAATAGCAACCCACAGTGAACTGACCGATATTCCGCAGCAGAATACATATCCATTCGTAAAGTCGCTGCTTACAGCAGGTGGAGACAAGGCGATAACAGGAGAGACTGCAGAGCTGTCAGATGTCATATCCTACGATGCCGTAGTTGCAGGAAAGAAGTACACGATAGTTGATAAACTCATAAATTCAAGAACAGGCAAGACAGTAAAGATAGACGGCAAAGAGATAACGGCAAAGACAGAGTTCACGGCAGGAAGTGATAGCGGCAGTGAGACACTGAAATTCCCGAAGTTCAACATCTTTGATGCAGGACTTATAAAGAATGGAAAAGCCGACAACGTAGTTGCATACTCATATCTGTATCTCGGATCTGGAAGTGATCTTGTGCTTATTGCAAAAGAAGAGGATATAAAGTGTGAATCACAGACAGTAGAGATAAAGGATAAAAAACCGAAAATCTCCACAACCTTCCACGTAACGGGAAGTGATGACAAGGCATTCACGGCAGAGACAAAGGAGATAAGTCTTACTGATACAGTTTCATATACAGGGCTTGATGAGGGTATCAAGTACAGGATGGAATCTGTCATTATGATAAAAGACACCGGAAAGGTGCTTGAGATAGGCGGCAGTGAGTACAGGGTGACAAAAGAGTTTACAGCCAAGGAAAAGGGAACTGTAGACATGACCTTCAAGTTTGATCCAACGATAATTATGAATGATGACGGTACATGCTCAGATCTTGTCTGCTATGAGTACCTGTACAGGGTATCAACAGACAAAGAAGAGGCGCATCATACAGACATAAACGATGGCGGACAGACTGTATATCCTGCACCGACAGGAAAGACGAAGGCAAGGGATAAGGCAAGCGGAACACAGATGGCATATCCGGGAACTACAACCACTATAGTAGACCACATCTACTATAAGGATTTGGTAGTAGGAAAGACTTATACAGTAAAGGGTTCGATCAGATTTAAAGATACCGGGGAAAAGCTTAATGCAGAAGGTACAGAAAGAGAAGAGACCTTCACAGCAACCAAGTCAACAGGTGTCTATGACATGGTATTTACGTTTGACGCCTCACTTCTCAAAGGTAAGCAAATAATATTTTTTGAACGGGTTAAAACAAAGGATCGTGACGTATTTGTGCATGAAAATCTCAAAGATAAAGACCAAACGATTTCCTTCCCGGAGATAGGGACTACTGCAGCGGCAAATGGTTCAAAGGAGCTGAAAAAGGGCGCAAAGAACACAGTAACAGATGTGATAACCTACAAAAACCTTGAGGCTGGTGCAACATACCGCATCGAGGGAAGTCTTGTAAACAAGGCAACCGGAGAAACAGTTGCAACAGCAAGCAAGAGCCTTGTTCCAAAGGGCAAGGGCTTAGTAGATGGAGTCACTACTATGGACTTTGAGATAGACGTTCCAAAGGAGGGTTCAGGCACAAAGACCTATGTGGTATTCGAGCACATTTTTGCCGAAAACGGCGCGGTGCTTGCGGATCACTCTGACATCAACAGCGATGCACAGTCTGTATACGTAAGGTATGAGAACACTCCAAACACGGGAGATAACAAACCGATCAAGTTTGTATTCATCATCCTTGGAGCTGCGATCTTTGGAGTATTCGGACTTCTTGGAGCTAAGATTCTCAGGAAGAAAGAGGATGACGAGTAAGCGGAGATAGATTTAGAATATATATAGAATCTGCAAAAAAATGACCGGGGGCATAAAACCCTCGGTTGTTTTTTTTGTGTCATATGAACTTGTATGTGTGGATTTATAACAAGTACCACGAATAGCCGGTCATCACAAGATTTGCTGTAAGACTATCAGGAGGTCAAACGGATCTCTCTTGAACTCAATATATCTGAATGTTTATATATACTGATTTAAGGGAGAAATTAATCAGGGGGGGCTTGCCTCCAGGGGAGATTTCAGTGAAACATTTTCAAAAAAAAGAATCCCGATGTTTTCACATCAGGATTCCTGAATCAGCTACTGCCATGCGCCGCAGGTGCTACATTTTCTGCCTACGAGTACCTTTTTCTTCTGGATCTCGTACTCTGCAGGGTGGTGGATGGTGTCTACCTTGGTAGGTCTGATTATTGCTCTTGAACCCTCGTAGATCTCCTCGCCTATATCCTCATCATAATACTTCTCTCCACATCTAAAAATATGGTTTTTGTCGTCTGTTATATCCTTTCCACAGTATGAGCAAAAATCTCGATCCTCATATACATCCTCATCCCAAGCCTCAGATACGCAAACTTTCTTCTCCTGAGTCTCATACACATCCTTCCAGGTGTGCACATGCTCAGTTGTCGTTGGCTCCGACTTTGGTTTCTCAGTTGTAGGTCTCTCAGTTGTAGCTGCTGTGGTAGGTCTCTCAGTTGGCGTCTCAGTTGTTGACCTCTCGGTTGTAACTGTCTGGTTGGTCGTTACCTTACCATTATCTCCACCCGATGTCTTAGCCTCGGTCGTTGCCTGGCTGCCCGGTTTCTTCGTTGCAGACTCTGTAGTTGTAGCTGTGGTTTTCTTACCTTTTTCCGTTGTAGCAGCCTTGGTGGTCTTTTCAGCCTTGGTTGCCTTCTCGGTTGTAGCCTTGGTGGTCGTCTTGACCTCCGCTTTCTTCTCCGTTGTGCTCTCGGTTATCTTCTCGGTGAACGTGCCGCCGTCATGGATGTTCTTCTTGGTATCGTTCCTGAAAAGTATTATTGCGCTTACGATGATTGCTGCAAGGACAACTCCTGTAGCAATGCCTATTATCATAATTTTCTTCTTTTTATCACTCATAGCATTCGCCCCTTTCCTTAAATCAGAATATGGCAAAAAGACCAGATAAATATATCACCTGGTCATTAAAGCAATCGAGCTTGGTATTATAGTATCATATAATTTCAGAAAAAAAAGGGGGTTTTAATAAATAATTAAAATAACGTGGGTAAAATTTTCCACACCGATCTTTTGTAGCAATGTGATATGTGAAATTGGGGGTGACTGAAATCTCCGCTGGAGGCGAGATCCCCTTGATTACTTTTCTCTTAAATCAATATATGTGAATGTTTTGACATATTGATTTAGAGGAAATCTCGTTTGACCTCCTGGGATTTTTACAGCAAGTTTTTACACTATAATTCATTTGTTTATGAGGAAATGTATGGTAAGATAAATCATATGGTTTACCAAAGAGTAGAGGAGCTGAAGAGCATGTGTGAAAAGATTGAAAGCTATGTAAATGAACAGGTAATCAAAATGGCGGTAGAATTGATAAGCGAATATGAAGATACCAAAGAGGTTGTTGTAAAAAAGATTGCCGAGAGGTTCGACCTCACAAGGGAGGATGCAGAAAATTACTACCTGGAAGTTCAGCAGTGAGATGATGGATGCACAGGAGTAGTTGGAGCAGTGCTGATAATATGAAATATGAACGAAGTCATTGAGCGACATGTAGATAGGCATGTAAGGGAAAGAGAGATCAATGTATATATTACTGCCTGTTTAGAAATTGGTGTGACTAAAGAGACAACAATAGATCAGATTATGAAAAAGTTCGACCTTACCGAAGAGGATGCCGAAGAATATTATGATGAGGCACTTCAGCAACAGTAACACTTACCAGGGAATGTTAAGTATCTGAATATTTTTATTCGCATATTGATTTTACATCATTTGTAGGATAAAATATTTATTGGTAATATACCACGGAACAGGCATTGACTTTGAGACGGCGAATCTGAAAAAGTCAATGCTTTTTTATGTGTATCTGTCAAATTTAGGGGTGGTTGAATACATGGATAAGTATGGTATAATAAGTCCACAACCGGAATTTATCAAGTTCTCCCAAGGATGAGAACAGAGAAGGATGGTGAGTATATAGGCGCAACAATGCCTGAGTAGATTAGGCATTGTCAGGGGACTCATACCTTTATGCCTTTTTCTACCTGCATTGTCAGCAAAAGGTAAAAGGAGGACATATGAGTACCAAGAGAAAGGCTGAAAAAAAGGCTAGAAAAACTGATGAGGAAAAACTTAAAATTGTATCTTCATTGGTGGTGATGGACGATGCCATGTTTGAGGCGATGTGTGAGTCGTCGGAGTTCATCGAGGAGATGCTGCAGACGATACTAGGCAATCCAGATCTGCGGATAATCCATGACAGTGTAGTAGCCCAGAAGAGCATCAAGAACCTGAAGGGCAGATCTGTAAGGCTTGATGCATATGTGTTAGGCGAGGAAGATAAGGTGTTTAACATCGAGATACAGTGTGCAGATAACTGCAATCATGTTAAGCGGGTAAGGTACAATGCATCAGTTATCACTGCAAACAATTCTGAGCCAGGAGACGAATTTGATGACATTCAAGACCTTTGTGTTGTGTATATAACACAGAAAGATTTTCTGAAGAAAGGGCTTACGATGTATCATGTTCAGAACACTATTCAGGAAACCCATGATGTAATTGACAATGGATTGACAGAGATCTATGTCAACACAGAGAACAATGACGGCAGTAAGGTGGCAGAACTGATGGCTCTTTTCAATAAGAAGGAGCTTGACGATAACGACAGGAAGAAATTTCCATGTACCTACAAAAAATTCCATAGTTTAAAACATGACAAGAGTGAGGTGAATCGCATGTGTGAAAAGATTGAGAAGTATGCCAAGAAGTACGCAGAGGAATATGCAGAGGAAGAAAAGATTGGATTATGCATCAGTATGTGTATGAAATTCAACCAGTCTCGTGAAGAGACTATCAGCGAGCTTATTCAGCGGTTTAATCTTACTGAAGAGGACGCCGAAGAATATTACGATGAATATTGTGATGAGGCAGTTCAGCAGTAATACCTAGCCTGAAAGCAGAGATTAAGAATAGGATCAATGTCGATAAACATTGATCCTATTTTTTTGTAAAAACATTCATACGAAAAGCAATACTTACTTTTCAAGGTAAATGCAACACTCTATTGCAATTAACCTGAAAAATAACAATCGGGATTTTTTTGCTGTTTTACACACCTGGAAGGGTTTGAATAAAGGTTGAAGTATGATATAATAAGTCCACAACCGGAATTTATCAAGTTCTCCCAAGGATGAGAACAGAGAAGGATGGTGAGTTTATAGGCGTAACAATGCCTGAGTAGATTAGGCATCGTCGGGAGACTCGTACCCCTATATGCCTTTTCTACCTGCGTTGTTGGCAAAAAGGTATAAGGAGGACATATGAGTAACCCAAAAATTGCTAAAAAAAAGGCAAGAGGAACTGATGAAGAAAAACTTGAACTTCTATCTTCACTGGTGGTGATGGATGATGCCATGTTTGAGGCGATGTGTGAGTCGCCGGAGTTCATCGAAGAGATGGTGCAGACGATACTTGGCAATCCAGATCTGCGGATAATCTATGACAGTGTAGCAATCCAGAAGAGCATCAATAACCTGAAGGGCATTTCTGTAAGGCTTGATGCACATGTGTTAGGCGAGGAAGATAAGGTGTTTAACATCGAGATACAGTGTGCAGATAACTGCAATCATGTTAAACAGGTAAAGGATAATGCATCTGTTATCACTGCAAACAATTATGAGCCTGGAGTTGAATTTGATAACATTACCCCCATTTGCGTTGTGTATATAACGCAGAAAGACTTTTTGCAGAAGGGGCTTACAGTGTATCATGTTCAGAAAATCGTTCAGGAGACACAGGAAGTTGTTGATGGGGTGACAAAGATCTATGTCAACACAGAGAACAATGACGGCAGTAAAGTGGCAGAACTGATGGCTCTTTTCAATAAGACAGAGCTTGACGATAACGACAGGAAGAAATTTCCATGTACCTACAAGAAATTCCAGAGTTTAAAACATGACAAAGAAGGAGTTGATTACATGTGTGAAAAGATTGAGAACTATGCTAGAAAATATGAAGATGAAAAGCTTGAGGAATTTGCCAGAAAATACGCACAGGAGGAGAAAAATGAAGTGTGCATCAAAATGTGCATGAAATTTAATCTGTCTCCTGAGGAAACTATCAGCGAGCTTATGGAGATGTGTAATCTTAGTGAAGATGATGCTGAAGATTTCTACGATGAATATTGTGAAGAGGCAGATTAGCAGTAATACTACTTAGCCCGAAAAAAGAATTAGGAGATAAGACCAGTGTGTAACAGCATTGGTCTTATTTTTTTTAGTTAGATGGGATGCGGGTGATCCAGCCCTGATTAATTCCTCTCTTGAATCAATATGTGTAAACAATCTGATATATTAAACAGGGGAGTATCAGCCTGGGACCGGGCTTCAGGAGAGCGACAAAAAATTGCAAAAGACAGGAAACAAAAGGTGAGATTTTTACGTCTGTATATTGTATAAAGGCATTTCAATGCCAGGAAATAATTGCAAGTCACAAAAAGTTGTGGCGGAAAGGATGGTATATGGTTTCAGAGTATGATTTCTATGAGGAGCTGAAAGAGGCAGTAGTGAAAGGGCTGAGTGGGGAAATAGAAAACCTCAACGTCAGGATAATCGAGAGGAGAGAGTTTGAAAAGACGGATTTTAAACTCTGTCTTGCAGTGCTTTGTGGTTCAGTGGTTGAGTTAAGGGTAATGGCGGATGAGTGGTATGATCCGGCGGCGCAGAAATTTGATTTTTCTGGACTACTTTCTAAGATCCGGGATGCCCTGGATAAGATCTATGACAGGTATGGTCTGACTGGATCAGAGCCAGGTAAGTTCATTTTCAACCTGTCGAATGGGACACAGATTGCGATTGTAAGCTATTGTGATGACATCAGGGGAATGTATCAGAGTCTTATTGCATCAAGACCTCACAGATGAAAAGAAGGGCAGAGGGTAAATACTTTCTGCTCTTTTTTTTGATGGCTGCGAAATGTGCCTAGTCAAAATATACGACAAACTTTACGGTGTGTGGAAATGACGGATAGATAATTGTGCATTTTATATAAAATATTCAAAAGTTGAACAAAAATCATCCTGAATATACGTCTGTATATAGTGTAATGGTATTTTGATACCAAATAATTTTGCAAGTCACGAAAAGGCGTGACAGAAAGGATGGTAACATATGAAAACAGGATATGAGTACGAGCGTAAGTTTTACGAGGAGCTGAAAGTCGCAGTTGAGAATGACTTGAAGGATGTCATAGAGAACCTTGAAGTCAAAATCATCGAAAGGGGAGAGTTTGAAAAAACAGATTTTAGTCTCTGTCTTGCCGTATTTGCCGGTACAGCCGTGGGAATAAGGGTAAAGATTGAAAACTACTATGATCCAGACAAGGCATTTGATTATTCCAAATTGCTTACTGATATCGTAGCTGGGTTACTGTATGCGCAGAATGAAATAGGGATTACTGAACCTGAGATGGAGTTGGACAGAAGTAAGATTATTATAAATCTAGTAAATGAAAACAGATATAATCTTATGAATTGTCCACACCGCGATTTTTGCGGCGACATAAAGATTATGTATCGCAGTCTCACCAAGGTAGGAGATGATAAGCAGGTATTCTCTGCAGTGATTGATAACAAAACGGCTAAAGCCTTGGGATTCGCAGATGAGGAAGAACTCTACTCCCTTGCACTTGAGAATACAAAACAGCGGTTTCCGGCAAGACTTGATGATTTCATGGATGTAATCAAAGAGCAGGTTGGGGAAGAAAGAGGAGAAAGAGAAGAAGATGAGGAGTTTTATGGAGCACATTTCTTTTTGCAGACGGGAAATGCGTGTGGCGCAGTATCCATACTGTACCCTGATACTATGGATATGCTGAGAGAGACCTTCAGGGAGGATTTCTATGTACTTCCATTTGTTGATACAGGTTTACTCGTAGTTCCGAAGAGCAAAGCGGAAGATCTGTACTTTTTCATACCAATTCTCACAACCATGTGCAAAACGTTTTTCGGATGTTATGGCAATAACTTGCTTTCTGATAAGCTGCTTTATTGCGATATAAATAGCGGAAAGTTTTCAGTGGTTGATAAGGTAACTCGTTAAGTACAAAACATCATACCCAAAAAGAGGAGGGCAGAAAGTTGTCACTTTCTGCCCTTTTTGTGTGATAAAATACTTCATCAATTACAATATAGTATTGATCTATGACGTATATTCTGAGATATTTTTTCTCTCTTTTGGCTTTGGCTGCATGTTAGGATTTTTCCTTTGGAAGTTAGCGTAAAGTTCAACTCTCTTAGCGTATTCTTCCGCCTCAAGTGCTTGCAGTTTCCTTTGCTGAACAGTCTTGTAATCTCTCACAATACCTTTCAGTCTTTCGTTTTGATCTTCCCCTATCCATGTCATGTATCCTTTCTGTGCTCTTTGTAAAGTCCTTTTATTTAGGATACGGTATACTACATGGTTGAATGTTCTATACGTCAAATCCGAACTAGAGTATTCTTCGGATTCTCTTTCAGAATACTGGATGGATTTTGTCCCGGCATTAACCCTTCCGGAAAGAGCCGACTGGAGGGAAAACTTCTGATCGGTTTCCCCTGTTCGTATTTCCGTTTTGACAATTTTTCCGAAGGATTTGCTGTAGTAATCCGCATCCTTATAACTTATGCCAGGAAACAGGACAACATTTCTAAGGTTGGCGGAAATATTAGAGAGAAAATACTCTGCTTTGTCTCCCGCGTTTTCTACAAGCAGATCTCTCGACTGGCTTGCGATAGTACAGCAAACTCTGTATGATCTACCCATTGTCAGTACATCCGAAAAACCATAGTTGAGGTATTTTTGAGCCTCATCAATGTAGAGGTAGCAAGGCTTTCTCGTATACTCAGTACCCGGTCGCCTAAATATGGACGACTGCAGGTTAAAGATGATGAAGTAACCGAGGTACGAACCCAGATCACGCAAATCACCCATAGCAGTTGTGATTGATAAACAATCACCGTTTGCAAGAATTTTGTCAAAGTTGATATCAGACTGCCCGTTTTCAGGATTTAATACCTTTCTAAGGTATTTGTTCTGGATGAGATTTGCAACCTGCATACGAACACCAGACGCATTTTCGTATATCTTACTTCTGTCAGAAAAGTACTCATTTATAAACCATTCCTTTGTATCCTGATTTTGTTTTTTCTCCGCCTTATTGATTGTTGGGAGAGCAGCCAGTTCGTTTACCATTTGGAAACCAATGCCATTTGTGTTACAAATGAGGTCGTTGAGAACAAGCAGGGTAGCCGGACGAGAGCTGATACCAGTTGAGTAGTCGGTATATGCTGCCTCAATTCTCTTCAATACCATGAGAGCTTTTCTGAGTAGGTTAGTAGTGATATCCTTGAAGTACTGTATTGAGTCGGGAGCGAGCATTACAAACACAGTTGTTGTAGTCTCAATAACATCCTCTTCTTTACCCGCCAAAGGATTAAAGCGAGGGCAATCAGGCGATATCGGATTAAAATAATAACCAGTCCGACCGGCATCAGTACACATCGCATACACCATCTCTGCCAGGTCGCTTTTGGGCTCAATACAAATTACGCCTCTATTGTTGTATATATCTTGTGAGATCATAGGCGTAAAAGCAAGAGAGGTCTTACCACATCCTGTAGGTCCAATTACAAGCATGTGGACATATCGAGCATCCACATCAAGAGTAATCGGCTCTCCAGTCTCAGAGTCATAGCATAGCACAATGGAATCATCATCTAATGGTACACTTTCCTCAATAAACTGCTTGTTGACCTTTTCATTGTAAGCATTTATTAAGGACTCATTTTTGGGAGTGGCGTATTTATAAAAAACCATTCCTCCAAAAATCACGAGCAGGTCAAAGACAATTATTATAGCTGTTGGAAGTGATTTACCTGTACTTGCCGCCAGCATGGATGACAATTGAATGGGAATAGATGCGCATATCATAATTATTGAAATTTCAAATAATTTCATATATTTCCTCCAATTATCCGTAAAAGGAGAGGCAATTAAGAATAGCACAAGATCAAATACCGCCAGTGCTGCATAAACTGATAATTTGGGATGTATTCCGAATAACAATATCAGTCCGTAAACAACAATAAAAACACAAGCAAACACTTCATACACTTCTGCGTACGCCCTAAAAAAACCCTTTTTTTCTTCAATCATAATAAATACAAAACCCCTTTCAAGCCTAACAAAACCTACAAAAAAAAATACAAAAACCTACAAAGAACACATTGTTTCTATATGCTTTTATGATATAATAATAGTATACAATTTTGCGTGACAATCAGCAATTAGAAATATATAAAATAGGAGAAGTAAATAAATGAAAAATACAGATATAGAACGTGTAAAGGAACAGTCCAAGCTATTGATTGATGCTGTCCCAATTATTCCAATTCCAGATCTTCCCATATTGTGCAGTCATCCATATACAAATACGATAGTCATGGCAGGAGGAAGGGATTTAAAGAAAAAGTCGTTAAACCTTACTGAATACGAGGACTATCAATGTTGGAGAAATGGACTCAGCAAGTTAATTGATAGATCCATTTCCCCTGAAGATATTCTCTGTTATGTCAATTCCGCTTATTATCTCACCTGGTTTAAATTCGTGAAGGAATATCTTTCAGCAGAAGATTTTGCAAAATTGTGGGCTTTTTGTTGGGTAAGTCAGGAAAATCCAAATGCAGACAAAAATGTACCATTAAGAACTGCGATATCAATATTTCATAAAGCAGAAAAAAAGTATTTGATGGGAACAGAGGATTATGAAAGATATTCCGGCTTTGAGAATGATTTGGTAGTTTATAGAGGAGTAGGACTTGATAGGGTGAAAAATGGTTTATCCTGGACAACGAGTTTACAAAAAGCTGAATGGTTTGCACATCGTTTCGATGTATATGGAAAACAAGGATATGTTCAAAAACTGGTTGTTAGAGATAAAAAAAATATCCTTGCATACTTCTCGACCAGGAGCGAGGAAGAAGTTGTTATTGATACATTCCGAGAAAAAGAATGTCAAATAATATGTTAAAAATGAGGTGATTGTAAAATATGAACAGGGCAATGGTAACGCTTAGATTCACAAATGGAAATGGTACGCACGAGAAAAAAACTTATTTTGTTAAAATGAACGGAAATTCTGATGCCGAGGCAAAGGAAAAGGCTTTTGATAGATATTTGCAGTTTAATGGCGTAGCATACGAAGATCAGTCATCCCCAAAATATCATAGACCATGTGAGTTGTGGGAATGGGAATTTTGCCATGATATTATGTAATTATAGAGATCAACCGGGGGTAAGATAGATGATTTTAAATTTTTGCAATAATTACGAAAAAGGAAAAACAATAAGAGTTGCAGCAAGGGAAGGAAAGATATACCTTGATGATTCCATTGACATCACAGAATTACTGGACAAACAGACAAGGATCAATATAAATCATACCGGAAAAGCTATAGCAATCGTAAAGTCTGAGACGGAGTTATACATATCGTCATTTTTTCAGTATCATGTTCATAGCGAGTATTCACTTCTTGATGGAATATCAAAATTGAAGGATATTGCCAAGGTATCTTCTGGTATTACTGCGGTGACAGATCACGGGAATATGTTTGCGGGATTACAGTGGCAAAATGCAATGGATAAAGAGGGAAAGAAGTGTGTATTTGGATTTGAGGCATATGTAGAGACAGTTGCCGGAGAGAAGAAGAATAATCATCTTATATTGCTTGCAAAGGACGAGCAGGGTTATAAAAACTTGATGAAATTAACTTCCGACAGCTTTTCCAATATGTACTACAAGCCACATGTTAGATTTGACAAGCTGAAGGAGTGGCATGAGGGTGTTATATGTACCTCTGCCTGTCTTGGCGGTGAGATTGCGACTTTAATAAAAAGTGATTATGAGGGAGCTAAGAGAGTTGCCATTGAGTACCGGAAGATATTCGGTGACGATTATTACCTGGAGATACAGAGGCATGGAATACAGGGAGAGGCTGAGATAAATGCGGCTATTATCAAACTTTCCAAAGAACTTGGTATAAAACTTGTATGCGCAAATGACAGTCATTACATCCGCAAAGAGGATAGTTTCTCACAGGAGGCAGCATTATGTATAGCCTCAAAGAAAACGCTTGCTGAACCCCATTTTAAATTCACTGGAGCCGGTTATTATTATAAGTCCGACTCGGAAATGATAAATGAATTTTGGGATTTGCCGGAGGCTATTGCAAATACAATAGATATGGCGGAAAAATGTACATTCAGGATAAAGATAGGAAATTATGTTTTACCTAAATTTAATGTGCCAGGCGAATACAAAAGCGAGACTGAATATTTTTGTCACCTGGTAGAAGATGGATTCAAAAAGAGGTATGAAGGAACTGATAAGTTCACCTCAAGCATATATAGAGAAAGACTGGATTACGAAAAAAGCGTAATCATAAGTATGGGATTTCCGGCATATTTCCTTATCGTATGGGACTATGTAAATTTTGCTAAGAATAATGGAATACTTGTAGGACCAGGAAGAGGTTCGGTTGTTGGGAGTCTGGTTGCATATTGTCTTGAAATAACAGAGCTTGATCCGATTGATTATGGACTACTCTTTGAAAGATTTCTAAATCCTGATCGAATTTCGATGCCGGATATTGATATGGACTTTGAATATCGAAGAAGGCAAGAAGTAATCAACTATTGCAAGAGTGTATACGGAGAGGATTGTGTATGCAATATATCCAACTTCTCGACGTTAAAAGCCAGGGTTGCGGTCAAAGACTGCGCGAGAATAAGTGGTAAGAGTGACCTTGGAAATACAATATCCTCAATAATCGGGACTAATTATAAGGACCTGTCCACTGCTCTTGCTGAAAGTAGCGAACTTAAAACTATGTACGATACGGACAAAGATGCAAAGTCCATAATTCAGCTTGCACTCACTTTGGAAAATAATGTAAGACAGACCAGTACCAATGCCTGTGGAGTAGTTATTACAGGAGAGCCGATTGTAAATTATATTGCAACATCGCTGATGGAAAGTAATGACGAGGAATATGAAACAAAAGGGCAGAAGTATATCACGACTCAGGGAGACAAAAATGTTGTCGAGGAATTACACCTTCTAAAGATGGATTTTCTGGGGCTGAGAACGCTCACAGTTCTTGAAGAGGGTGTAAGGCTTGCAAATAGAGATCGGGAAAAATTAGGGTTGTTGCCGTTCAGAGGATATGAAGATATAACCATCAATGATCCCTATGTATATGCCGAGATATCAGAAGGTACTTCTTTTGCCGTTTTCCAGATAGAGAGCGTAGGAATGAGATCATTCATGCTGGATCTATTTGGAGATGTAAAAGATAAAATAAAACAGATTGAAGAGAAGTATAATTGTTCGGGATATCTTGATTATTTTAAGGGGGATGAAGGAAATCGAGAAAAATACCAGGAAGAAATGACAGCATTTGGAAAGGAGTTATTTGAGCGACTTATTGCGGGAGTATCCTTATATCGTCCCGGTCCGTTAGATTTTATACCACAATACATTGAGAATATGAGACATCCAGAGAATATTAAATATGACATACCATTACTTGAGGCATCTTTGAAGGACACATACGGAGTTATTGTTTACCAGGAAGAGGTAATGAGGATAGTTCGAGATCTTGCAGGGTTCACAAGCGGACAGAGCGACACTATACGAAAAGGCATGGCGAAAAAAAAGAGGGAAATACTGGATGAGTACAGGGAGTATTTCATATATGGTTCTGGAGATAAGATTGATAGTCACACAGGGAAACCATTTGGAATAAAAGGCTGTGTCTCCAATGGGATTCCAGAACAGGCTGCAATAAATCTTTGGGAGAGCATGAGCAAATTTGCCGAATATGCATTCAATAAGTCTCATGCAGCCGCGTATGCGGTTCTTTCAGCGACATGTGCTTATCTCAAGCATTATCATCCGGCAGGGTATATTTGCAGTATGCTCAATGCATACATTGATGTCCCTGTAAAGGTGAAGGCATATATATCTATTGCCGGAAAGATGAATATAAATATACTCCCACCAGACATCAATCAATCTGCTGATTATTTTACGGTGGAAGATGGCTGTATCAGATTTGGTTTTGGAGGAATAAAGGGTATCAGCAAGAGTGCCAAAGTCATTCCAAAAGACAGGATGGAATATGGCGATTATAAAGGAGTTCAGGATTTTGTCAATAGAATGATCGTCAAGAAGGTCAATAAGAAGGCTGTTGAGGCACTTGTTTGCTGTGGCTGCTTTGATAGCTTTGGAAAAACGAGAAATGGTATATGCATATCGCTTGATAAGATATTCAAAATTGCAAAGAACAATTCTGATATCAGCCCGGATCAGCTATCATTCTTTGACCTGGGACTCATCGAGGGAAACGATAAGACTGATGACGCGATTTCGGATATAGAAGAATATCCAAAACGAATCAAGCTCAACAAAGAACTTGAGTTTTCAGGAATGTTCATATCTGAAAACCCTCTGGATCAATACAGGGATATTTTATCTCGTAACAGAATAGAGGAAATTGGATTATTGTCAGAACGAGATTACAATAAAAAAATGACTCTATGTGGAATTATAAAAAAGGTTGAGATAAGACCAACAAAAAAAGATGGAAGATTGATGGTTAATTTTATCTTGGAAGATAAGTCTGGAGAACTTAATTGTGTACTGTTCCCTAATGATTATGTAAATTATTCAACTTTTATTTCGGAAAATGAAGTGAGAGTAGTATATGGAACTTACAGTAATAATGATTATGGAGACCAGCTTATATGCAGTTCTGTTACGACACCTGATAGACTGGCTGCGGAAAGTGTTCAAAAGAAATACTGCATATATGTAAATATCCATGATGATGACAGCTATATGGCACTGAGGGAGTTTGCTGTTAATCATCCAGGAACCACACCGGTATATTACCAAAGAGATAGACAGCTTTTTAGCTTGAGGATTCCTGTTTCAGACTCATCGTTTATTGCTTTACAAGAGGAGTTTGGAGATAAAAATGTTATATACAGAGAGAAAAAATGATGATAATACAGTAATAAATGACATTACAAATGGAGAAGGGGGTGGTAGCATTTTCCCGATTATAACCGAAAAAAAACAGAAAGACTTTGAAGAAAGTTGTATAAAAACCGGAATTGCAAGCGTTGAAAGCGAATGTGGTGTGCCATGTATATGTGGATATTATGGTAGAGCTTGTAATCAGATGGATGACAAGGCAGATAGATTTCTTTGTATAGGATGTGCATTAGCAGAATTTAGTAAGGCAAATTAACATTTAAGGAAGATTGGAGGAAAAACAAGTGACAACAACAAAAAAATTTAGATACATTATAGGAACGAGCGTTGGATACTTACAGGACTTGATTGGTAAAAACATGGCAAATATGACTGAAAGAAGATTAGCATTTACATTCGACAGTTGTGATGATGCCAAGGCTCAGAAAGAAATTCTAATAAAAAATAAATTTGAAGATGTAAAGATTGAAAAGGTGTACTGTAATTATGAGGGAAAATGGGAACATGATGGATTTATTGCGGGAGAGAAATACTACAACGATGAGGTGAGCTCTCCATTAAAATAAAATTGTATAGAAAGAAGTAAACAGAGGATCAGTATGTATTTGTAAATACTGATTCTTTTTTTATGAAAAAATTGAGGTGGTGATGATGAGAAAATAGAAACTTTTATAAGCAAATATTGAGAAATATTACGTCTGTATATTATATCAAGACTATTTATTATAGTGGATTAAATTGATAAGCCCGATAAAGTTCGGGTAGAAAGGATGGTGCATATATGGCAGACACACTTATATTACTGGAAACAGACGGAGCTATTTTAAAGGGCAGAGAAAAGGATACTATATCCGTTCCTGCAAGAAAGAGTTTGATATTTATTGAGGGTGAAAAAAACCTTGATTTAAAGCAGACTCTTCGTAGGGAGCTCAATGCAGAGTTTCACAAGCTGTTTGATGAAGAGTCAGACTACTGGGGGGTTTTGTCTGAAAAGCCGATCGATTCACCTGAGGGCATAGTTCTCCCTTTCAAAGGATGGTCTGGAGGCAAGTCTAGGATAGTTGCCAAAGTAATTCCAAAGGCAGCAATATCAAGTTTTCTGAATTAACATGTCAGATGTCCCGCACGATCATTTGGATTGATGTGGGGCATTTGTTTTTATAAATATATTTTAATGTTCTTGACTAGATTTAACATAAATGTATAATAAAAATAACTAGGGCTGAGTTGACAGCCTAAAGGTGAGGGACTTGTATCCACTCACCAAATTCCCTATTACCTGGGACAACTCCCCATTGTATGATAGGGTAATCAACCCATCAATGAATGAAAATGAAATGGCAAAATGGGTGAGCTCCCTATGTTTTGATAGGGTAATCAACTGATAGGATGAACGTATCTTTTCAATGTAAAATGGTGAGTTTCCTATGACTTGATAGGGTAATCAACCTATGGAAAGTAAGTATGAAATTGCGGAAAGAGAGATATGATATAGTAATCGACCAAGGTATAGTTTAGAACTTGTGACCAAGTGTAATGGTGCGCAGTTCTTTTTTTTTATTTTGGTAGAAAAAAGAGGTTTATTTTACGTCTGTTATATGTAAGAGGATTTGTTTTGTAGCAAATCACTATTTTAATACAAGGTCCTATAGGATGGACTAGAAAGGATGGTGTTGCATGAACACTGAAAATTATAGCTATGAGGTTAATGTAGTCAGGTACGATAATTGTACACGAAAAAAAAATATTGACTACAGAGGGAAAAACAAGGTTAAGGTGAGATATTTTATTTCACCAGACAGGTTTCCAGATTTTGTATCTGCTCTGGAGGAATTTGGCATAACATATCCGGATGAAAAATCGGTGATTAAACTTGAGAATTACAAGAGAAATTCAGCCGATATCACTGTAATGGAGATGTTACCATATTATTTGGGCTTCACAGATATGGGGAAAGAACCGTCCGATTATTATTCTATTCGAGAAAAAGGGAAAAATCTCGTTATAGAATACTGTAGGTTGGGAAATCTCAGCTCATTGTATTTACCTTGCCTTCTTACTGATTTTCTTGCAAGAAGAGGCATTATTAAGGAAAAGTCGTATGTCAGCAATATTTCATTTTTCTCCAATCTACACGCTCAGATACAAGATGGATGTTTGAGAGGAGAGATGGTTGTATGCTAAAATTTATATTGCTGATTTTCCTGTTTCCAGTGGTATTTCCGCTTTTATACTTTGCTATAGTGGCAGCGAAGGATAGCATAGGAAATACTACTGCAACGGAGCCTGAATGTTGTTGGGAACCAGATTTAAGTGAGGGTGATTTATCTCGTATGTCCCCCAAGAATGATGAGATGGAGGAACAAAGGGAAAACGTATATCCTCCCGATGAGGAATTATGTGAATCTCCAAGCGCCAAGAGGATTAAGGCTCAAAATCTATCTGAGGATGATTTCACTCCAGATGATGCGGATGTTATCACTGATGAGGAATATCTTGAATTTATTCGAGAGCAGGAAGATATCGAGCAGGAAAACGAAGGTCCGAGGGATGCGGAAGAGCAATATCAGAAAGCCGCCAGAGCGGTATTCTTGTAGTTAAATTTGATAACAAATAGGAACGGAAAGAGTGGGATGCCAGAAATGGCATGTCACTCTTTTTCTTTGCATATAAAGGACGTTTTTGGACTGTACAATCCCTCTATTGTATAATAAAAAAGTATAGAGTAAAAAGCCATACAAAGTCTTTTAAATACTAAATAAAGATGGGGTTTGAAAAGGTACGAAAGGAGGTACGCAACGAACTTTGGAAAATTGGGAAAAATATGAGAAAAGAGGGAGATATAATAGCATAGAATTTGAATAATAAAAATTTATAATTTTTTAAAAAAATTTTAA
>ENA-UOJA01000437-UOJA01000437.1-human-gut-metagenome-genome-assembly--contig:-C19-NODE-437-length-41016-cov-8.797759_pt1 | contig 41016 bp, 28 predicted proteins | sample MGYA00242337_ERZ723884 | MGnify/ENA metagenome assembly ERZ723884
TTATTTACTATATCACAGTTGAACTCGTTTGTCAACAACTTTTTATTTTATTTTTTTGAATCAGTCATTTGTTTCGACCGTTTCATGTTGTTACTGTCTTTCGTTCGCGACAGCTTGTTTATATTATCATCTGAAATACAAAATGTCAACAGGATTTTTGCTTTTTTTCAAAAAAGTTTTTTGTTTACGCCAGATAATCCATTGCGTCTTTCACCGTGCGCACTCCAACCAGCCGGATTCCCTCCACGGGTCTCATAGACTCCCTGCTGACCTGTGGCAGAATACAGGTGGTAAATCCCAGTTTTTTTGCTTCCAGCACGCGCTGTTCTGCCATGCTGACTGCACGCACCTCCCCGCTTAAGCCGACCTCCCCAAAACAGATGGTCTTTTCATCAATCGGCCGTTCCTTATAACTTGATACAATTGCAAGGACGATTCCCAAATCGATTGCAGGCTCATTCATCCGGATTCCGCCGGCAATATTTACATATGCGTCGCAGTCCGAGAGTTTTAAACCAAGACGTTTTTCCAAAACCGCCATCAGCAGATTCACACGGTTATAATCGGTTCCCGCCGCAGTACGCCTCGGCATTCCGAAGTTCGTGTGACACACCAGTGCCTGTACCTCAAGAAGAATCGGTCTTGTTCCCTCCATCGAACACGCAACCACGGAACCGGATGCCCCCTCCGGTTTTCCGCTCAGCATATATTCAGAAGGATTTTTGACCTCACGCAACCCCTCCTGGCACATCTCAAATACACCAATTTCATTTGTAGAACCAAAACGATTTTTTACCCCACGCAAAATCCGGTAAGCTGCGTAACGGTCGCCTTCAAAATACAACACGGTATCTACCATATGCTCAAGCACACGGGGTCCCGCCACAACCCCTTCCTTTGTCACATGACCTACAATGAAAATCGTAATATTCATGCCTTTTGCAATCTGCATCAGCACAGAAGTTGCCTCACGCACCTGTGAAACACTTCCCGGCGCAGAGCCTACATCCTCGCTGTACATCGTCTGGATGGAATCAATCACCACAATCTGCGGTTTTTCCCGGTCAATTACACTTCGTATCGTGTCAAGATTTGTCTCACAGAGAAGATGCAGGCTGTCCTCAAAAGATCCAACCCTCTGTGCACGGATTTTTATCTGCTGTAAGGATTCCTCCCCCGAAATATAAAGAACATCTATCTTTTGTGCCGCAAGATTTCTGCATACCTGTAACAGCAGCGTAGACTTTCCTATTCCCGGGTCTCCGCCCACAAGCACCAGAGAACCCGACACGATTCCACCGCCCATGACACGGTCAAGCTCGCTCATCTGTGTGCTGATACGCTCATCTGTGGATGCCTCTATCGCAGAAAGCGGCACCGGTTTTGTCTCTGATACAGCGGCGCGTGTTTTTCCCACACTTTTTTTGTCCACTGTTTCTTCCACAAATGTATTCCATTCTTTACACCCCGGACACTGTCCCATCCATTTTGAAGATTCATACCCGCAGGACTGGCAGAAAAATACGGTTGTCTTTGCCTTTGCCATAGTTCCTCCATTCTGTTTTTGCCTATAACAGTACAGTGCCAACTCCCCTTTCGGTTCTGTTGGCACTGTCTCTGTAACGATACGTTCTATTTGCTTCTTAATTGCACTTTTTGATTGCAACTTTTACCGGATGGTCACCGAGTTCTACACTGACGCTTAATTTGCCGCCGAGATTGGTTGTCATCTTGCCAACTTCCGCGTCGTCGACTGTGATATCGTATTCTGCTTCTTCCTCAAGCTCTACGGTAACCTGTGCGTCCTCAAATCCTTCTACTTCAAATGCAATCCCGGTCTCTGTCACGTTCAGATGTGACACTGTAGTTCCCGGAACTGACTCATAGACAAACATTCCATTGCGCTCTAACTTGGTAATCTCACGGTATGTCTTTACCTTGTATACATCTCCGCCGTGCTCGAAATTATCGTGTTTCGCCTTTGTGTCTAATGTGTAATCCCCAAAACTGATGGTTCCGTCTGCTTCTGAACGGATTAATTCACGAACAACTGCCATTTTATCCTCCTGTGATGCCGCCTGTACCAGGCTCTCATCGTAAAATTTTTGTAAATCCATTATATAATAAGCCCGGTTTTATTTCCAGTGCTTTCCCACACATTTCATGATTTTTTAACTTTTGTTTTCACTGTCTGCGCGTTTCAAATACCACTGCGTTTTTGCGGAGTGTCACCACAACATCATCCCCGTTCTTAATTTTACCGTCAAGAATCTGTTCCGCCAGTGCATCTTCAATTTCATTCTGAATTTTTCTGCGCAACGGTCGTGCCCCATATTTCGGATTATATGCTTTTTCCACAATGTGGTTTTTCACGCTGTCACGGACGGTAAGCGTAATGTTAAGCTGTGTTTTGCAGCGGTTTGCCACATCTTTTAGCATCAGAGTGACAATCTGCTTCATATCTTCCTTATTCAGGGCACGGAAGACAATGGTCTCATCAATCCTGTTTAAAAATTCCGGTTTGAAGATACGGCGCACTTCTTCCATCACACTGCTCTTCATCCGCTCGTAATTCTGTTTCTCGTCATTTGACGAAGAAAATCCGAGTTTTTTCGGTTCCACAATCGCCTGGGCACCTGCATTCGACGTCATGATAATAATCGTATTCTTAAAGTCTACCTTGCGTCCCTGCGAATCGGTGATATGCCCGTCGTCGAGCACCTGTAATAAAATATTGAACACATCCGGATGTGCTTTTTCAATCTCATCAAACAAAATGACAGAATAAGGATTTCTGCGCACCTTCTCACTGAGCTGTCCACCATCCTCATGTCCCACGTATCCTGGCGGTGAACCAATCATCTTAGAAACGCTGTGTTTTTCCATATACTCGGACATATCAACACGAATCATGGACTGTTCGCTTCCGAATACTGCCTCCGCCAATGCCTTGGAAATCTCTGTTTTTCCGACTCCTGTGGGTCCAAGAAACAGGAAGGAACCAATCGGGCGCTTCGGATCTTTTAATCCGACTCTGCCACGGCGCACTGCCTTGGCAACCGCAGTCACCGCATCCTCCTGACCAATCACACGTTTATGCAGCGTCTTTTCCAGTTTTTTGAGACGGGTTGCCTCTTCTTCTGCGAGTTTTTTCACCGGAATCTTGGTCCAGCCGGAAACAATGTCTGCGATATCATCCTCATCCACACACAGATTTTTTCTGCGCAGTTCCCGCTTACTCTTTGCCGAAAGTTTGGACAATTCTGCTTCTAATTGTTCTTTCGCCTGTTTCTTTTCTCTTGCCAGCTCGATATCACACGCACGAAGTGCCTGTTCCATCTCCTCTTCTGTCGCTGCAGCCTTACGTCTCAACTCTGCTGCCTCACCGGAATGAGTGCTCACACCAAGGCGTACCTTTGCCGCTGCTTCATCCATCAAATCGATTGCCTTATCCGGCAGGAAACGGTCATTGATGTAACGTGCAGACAGGCGCACTGCTGCCTCCACCGCTTCATCTGTAATCTGCACCTGGTGATGCTTCTCATACTGGAAGCGAAGTCCCTTTAAGATTTCCACTGCCTGCTCTTCCGTCGGCTCTTCCACTGTAACCGGCTGGAATCTCCGCTCTAACGCAGCATCTTTTTCAATATGTTTTCTGTATTCTTCAATTGTAGTTGCTCCAATAATCTGGATTTCACCACGCGCCAGTGCCGGTTTTAAAATATTGGAGGCATCAATTGCTCCCTCTGCTCCGCCTGCACCGATAATCGTATGAAGCTCATCAATAAATAACAGGACATTTCCCACTCTGGTGACTTCCTGAATTACCTTCTTGATACGCTCCTCAAATTCGCCACGGTACTTAGACCCTGCCACGATTCCGGACAAATCAAGTGCTACCACACGCTTTCCAAGCACGGAATCCGGCACCATCCCGGATACGATACGCTCTGCAATTCCTTCTACAATTGCAGTTTTCCCAACTCCAGGTTCACCGATAAGACAAGGATTATTTTTACTGCGCCGGCTTAAAATCTGAATTACACGGTCAATCTCGCTCTGACGTCCGACTACCGGGTCAAGTCTCTCCGCACGTGCTAATTCCGTCAAATCTCTGGAATACTGGTCAAGCATCGGTGTTCCCTCATTACTCTTTTTGCGTCCCGGTTTTCCGTTCTGAAAATCCTCTTTGTAAAGGCTTGCATCTGCCCCCATGGCAACGAGTGTATCCACGTATACCTTCTGAATATTCACAGAGAGGGTATTTAAAAGTCTTGATGCCACACAGTCCGGCTCTTTTAATATGGTAAGCAAAAGATGCTCTGTTCCGATTTTTTCCATCTGAAAGCGCGCTGCTTCCCTGGCAGCTCCCTCTAATACATGCTTTGCACGCGGGGAATAACCGTCCGGTTCCGCAACTTCTACCGGAGAAGACGGTGCAATCAGTTCCTCAATCAGCTCAAGCACCTTGCTCTCTTCCACTCCGTTTTCCTTTAAAACCTGGGCTGCCACTCCGGTTCCTTCGCGCAGCAGTCCCACTAAAATATGTTCCGTTCCGATATAATTATGATGCAGCGATTTTGACATCTTTCCTGCAATGTCAATCGCCTTTTTCGCTTTCGCCGTATATGGTGTCTGCATGATTTCCCTCCTAAAGACAGAAAACCTTATAAATCATTAAAATCTATGACATCTATGTTTTCTTTCTTCGTTTCTTTCTTATTTTGCTGCTTTGGACATTCATCGAAAGGCTCGTCATCAAACGGTTCGTCCAAATCGCCATCTAACACATCATCCGGTCTCTGTAAGAAAAGATTTCCTTTTGCCTTTTTCTGCTGCGGTTTTACCGTCTTTGGCTTTGACTCCTTCGGCTCTGATTTCTTCGGCTCTGATTTCTTCGGCATTGGTGTCTTTGGCTTTATCGTTTTTCCCTGTAAAAGCAGATTAATAATAACCACAATCAGTATCGCAATCACAAAAATCAGTATTGCCATTACCGTTCTGGAAAATGTTTTTTCTTTTGCATAAGTTTCAGACAAGGCGGTGTACTCCTGTCTAAGATATGTCATGCTATCGTCTTCCTCTGTATCATCTGTTTCGTCAGTCGCTGCAGAATTTGCAGAAGAAGTGGAAAGAGCTGAATTTAGCCGCTGATACGTTCCCTCTGCTTTATCGTACTGATACCAGCCTTCCGTTCCCTCGTGATTGATTCCGTAAAACAGATAAAAGTCGCTTCCATCTTCTGCATCAATCTGATATGCACTGATGGTTTCTTCGCTCACCGATGCAGTTGTCTGAACATAGTTGTCCGGAATTGTTTCATTTACAGGTGCATAGAGCGCAATCACGTAACTGTCTCCTGCCGTAAGTCTTACAAACGGATAAAAACAGTCTCTCGTCTCATCGTAGATGAAAAATTTTCCACTCGAACTTTCTGCCGTATCTGCCTTCACCAGATATAACATCACCTGGGTTCCGTGGTTATAGACAAGTCCTTTATAAGATTTCTCATGATAAGTGACGGTTGTCTCTGCAAAATCTGCCGGAATTGTCTCCGCTGCAAAATTTTCCACTATATTATATGAAACATTGTCAACAGAAATGCTCTCTTCTGTTGTATTTTCTGTCTCCGTCTCTGTTTCCGAAGATGGTGTCTCGTCCTTTGTCTCACTGCCCGTGGTACCAGAATCCGCAGAAGCTGCTTCACGGGTAACCGTTACCGTATAAGTTGCCGTCACCCCGTTTTCTGCTTTTACTACAATTTTAATTTCATTTGTTCCAACCACAAGGTCGGTGTTTCCCGTCACCGATTCCACCGTTGCCGCCTTGTTTGAAGCAACCGCTGTCACGGAAAGGTTCGTCACACTGTTTGGCACCGTCGCGGTATATTTTACCACATTGTACTGAAATGCCGGTGACAGTGTTCCTGCGGAAAGTGTCAATGATTGCAGGGAATTGTCAGCAGATTTTGCAGTGTCTGTGCTGGTATTCGTATTGTCACTGCTGCTGTTATTATCACTGCTGTTGTTTGTGTTTGTGTTGCTGTTATTGTTGCTGTTATTACTGTTATTGCTGTTGGAATTTCCATTATCCGAAGCAGAGTTATTAACTGTCACAGAGGTGCTGTCCGATGACATGGAGTCAAGTTCCTCCGTGCTGCTGAAAATAACGCCGTCTGTTCCCGAAAGTGAGATTTTGGATTTGCCTGCCGCAACGGCTTTTAATGTCACGGTAAAAGAATCTCCCGTCACCGTCACTGTGTTGCCGCCACCGCCATAAACGGAACTGCTACAGCTCTGGAATTGCAAAATATCTGAGTCAAACGTCAGCGTCATGGTTGCCACTGCCTGCTCACCCGATGGTCCTGTTGCTTTCGCTGTGATTTTTACCGTGTCTCCGATATTTACCGAAGTGGAGGATGCCGAAACTGACAGCTTTCCGTCTGCCGCAAAAACTGTCTCGGTTGGTGCGAGCACTCCGCACAGAATCAATAATGTAAACAAAAAGATACTGATTTTTTTTATGCTAGCTTTCATTTTTCTTCCCTCTTACTCTACTGACTGATGGTTTCTATCCCAAGAATATGCTTCTGCAAAAGCACTAAATCCTTATTGGATACACCGCCGCCTTTGCTGACATCCGCTGCTTCAAGGTAACTGCCCTCTAACGTGGTAATCCCAAGAATATGCTTCTGTAACATTACCTGGTCAACATTCGATATCTTTCCATCACCATTTATATCACCATAGACTACAATCTCATACTGGCTTATCACCGTTCCATCTTTGTCATAAACGGTTAGAAGGTCTCCGGTTTCTACCTTTCCTTCGTTTGGAGTTCCCTCTTTCTTTAAAACGCCAACCGTACAGTTCTTTGTAGCAATCCGGGCAACTACTTCCGAAGCCTTCGTCTCCGGTGCGATTCCCGTCATATAGGTTGCCACTGTATATGGAGGTGTAATGCTGACTCCGTCTGCAATCACAAGTTCTTCTCCGGAAACCGGATATTTTCTTGATACCGTTATCTTATAGGTGCGTGAAGAGCCACTCTGGGAAACACAGGTTACTTTTATTGTATTATCCCCATATTCAAGCGTATAATTACCGGTTCCACTGACAGTCGAAGTGGATGCCACCGCCTTTGCTGATACCTTGATGGTGCTTACATCTGCGCCTACAACAATCGTGTAGTCTTTCTTGCTTCCACTGAAGGAAGGAGTCAGGTCCTGACCGGATACGCTTAAGGAAGACAGCCAGTTGTTCGCATTTCCCGTATCGGTAAAGGTTACTGCACTCTCCGGCATATTCTCATACACCGGAATCCGGAATACAAATGCCTGATTCTTATCCGTATAGGCAGAACCGGAACTGCTTCCCTCACTGATAGCTGCCATTACATTTGTCATATACTGATGACTGTACAGCTTGGATGTATTTGCAACATTAAATTTCTCAAAGTAGATGGTATTCTGTCCTTTTTTGATGTAATTGTCTGCCACTACTGCAGAGCCGCCCGCAATTGCCTTATAGATAGAATTCCAGCCCTCATTCTTTGCCTTGGCAAGTCCGTTTACAACCTTATCGGCAGATGCTGTCGTATAAGCTCCGATATTGAAATAATTGTAATACCCTTCATATCCCGGATATGTTCCGCTGATAAGCTGGCTGGTTCCGTAGATTCCCTGCTCCTGCTTACAGCGTGCCGCAAGATGATACGGGCTGACGGACAGACTTTTTCCAACTTTCACAAATGTATCTGCGTATTTGTACTCTTTCTTATTCGTGTCTTTATATTTTCCCGACATGAATGTATTGGAAAGGATACTGCTTACTCCATCCTTCGTCTGATACTTTGCATATTCCAGCGTCTCAAACTGAAAGATATAGGTTTCATTCAAAAAGTTTCTCGGATCCATACAGTATGCAATGAAGTCGGAGGAAGCACAAACCCAGTCCGCTCCATCAAATCCGTACCACTTATTCGTACTCCAGTCATATGCATAACTCTCTGTTGACTTTCTGGAATCGTTGACAATGCTCTGCACCAGATTCACACCCGCCTTGCTTTCCTGCTCCACTGCTGTTTTCCAGTCAAGTCCGGTAAGAACCGGTTCAAACACCCAGGCGTCGTAGGTTGCATGCAGTTTTTCCAATGCACTGCAATAGCTGTCCGGGAATCCCAGTTTCTTTAGCGATGTGATATAATCCTCATCCACCTCTGTATCATCGTCATCCGAAGTATCCACACTGTCTACCTTAATATAGGTAGAAATAATCCATCCTGTGTATTCCTTTTTGTCTTTTGTAAACTTTACCGCATACCATGCCGTTCCGTTTACGTCCTGTTCTCCGGTAATCGTGACCGTCTGTCCTGTATTGACCTGAATCCCGATTGTTGCGTAAGAGGTTCCGGCGCCGGAACGCACATTTACATTGTTTGCTGTCACGGAACCCGTTCTTGTCGCTGTCGCCAAAAGCTGCACATCATCCACAGTCGGCTCTTCTGCATCATCCCCTGTCGTTTCTGTCTCCGTCACCTCCGTGACTTCGCTCCCTGCTGTCTCACTTTCTGACGTTTCACTCTCTGTCATCTCGGTCACCTCTGTGACTTCCTCTGTTCCGACGGACTCGCCTTCTTCTGTCGCATAAACTGCTGCCGGTGCACTGATTTCGGAAATGCTGATAGCTGCCAGTATCGAGCACACGGCAGCCATCCTTCCTTTCTTTTTCAATCCTTTATGTATCTCAAACCTCATGAATCTCCTCCAAAACGATAGTTTACCACTATTCAGCCTATATTATATGAGATTCAATATTACGCGTCAACACAAATATGCCATTTTCCACAAGGATACGACGTCATTTACGGTCTTTCGACATCCCGTTTCTGTGAAAAAGCAACAAATTTCTATTCCTACACCCCGGTGCAGTCAAAATCCGGGATAAAACTCTCCTCCGCTGTTTCTCCTTCCTGGATAAAGCCATGCTCCACCCCAAGTTCTATCGCATAATCAACGACTTCATCGTATTCCTCCGGTGTCACTTTTCTTGCAAGTTCCGGATAATTTTTAAGCCCCGGCATCGGGGTAAACTGATTCATCATGCTTATGTATACAGTATCCCCATATGTTTCGTAAAGATAACGGATCACCTCTTTGGAATCTTTTGTATGCCCCGGCAGAATCAGGTGGCGCACAATCGTTCCGCGCTTCATCAGCCCGTCTTCGTCCCCGTCAAAAAATTCTGCCGCACCGGTCTGACGCACCATCTCGGCAATTGCTTTCTTTGCCGTCTCTACGTAATCCGGTGCATGTGAATATTTCCCTGCAAGCGAGGTGTCCATATATTTAAAATCTGGAAGATAGATATCCACAATTCCTTCCAAACTTCTGATACTTTCCACATTTTCATAGCTGCTGGTGTTGTATACAATCGGAAGCGTCATCCCCTGCCGTCTTGCACGCTCCACCGCCACAATAATCTGCGGTACAAACTGCCCCGGTGTGACCAGATTAATATTATTGGCTCCTTTTTCCTGCAATTCCAGAAAAATTTCTGAAAGGCGTTCACCGGAAATCACTTTTCCAACTGTTCCGTTTGCAATCTCTTCATTCTGACAGAACACACAGTGAAGGGCACACCCCGAAAAAAACACAGCTCCGGAACCGCTCTCTCCTGAAATACAAGGCTCCTCCCAGTAATGCAGTGCCGCACGCGCTACTTTTAGTTCCTCTGTCTGTCCACAGACCCCTTTTTCTCCGGCTGCCCGGTTTACGGGACATTTTCTTGGACATAATGTACATAGTTTCATCGTTTTCCCACTTTCTTTCCATATGTTTTTTATCTTGAAAGACCTGTTCATTTCCGTTATTATTCAGTATGGAATAAATCTGTATTTTAAGGAGTTTATTATGAGTGTCAGAAATTGTATCGTTGCACAGTCCGGCGGTCCTACGGCAGCCATCAATGCCAGTCTCGCCGGTGTCATAAAAGGTGTCAGTGAATCTGGAATGTATGATACCGTCTACGGTTCCCTGAATGGAATTACCGGTATTTTAAATCAGAATCTGATGAATCTTTCTGAATTAATGGACGGTCACCCGGAATACCTCGACCGTTTAAAAGTAACCCCTGCCATGTATCTCGGTTCCTGCCGTTATAAGCTTCCACATTATTTAGACGACGATTCTTCCTACGTTTTTCTGTTCAAACAGTTTGAGCAGTATCACGTAGAAGCGTTCTTCTACATCGGTGGAAACGACTCCATGGATACCGTATTAAAATTATCCGAATATGCAAAACGCATCGGAAGCTCTGTCCGTATTATCGGAATTCCAAAAACAATTGACAATGATCTCTGTGAAACCGACCACACACCCGGTTTTGGTTCTGCTGCAAAATATATTGCATCTTCCCTTTTAGAGATTGCCCATGATACCTTTATCTACGCAGTCAATAGTGTTACAATTGTAGAAATCATGGGACGTGATGCCGGCTGGCTGACCGCTGCTGCCGCTCTTGCAAGAAATGAATACAACACTGCGCCACATCTCATTTATCTGCCGGAAGTTCCATTTGATCCGGACGATTTTATTCTCGATGTAAAGCGGCTGTTATTTGAGCGCAACAACGTCATCATTGCCGTATCCGAAGGCATCCGCGATGCTTCCGGCAATTACATCAGCGCCAGCACACAGTCTGTTGACAACTTTGGGCACAGCCAGTTAAGCGGTGCCGGAAAAGCACTCGAATTTCTGGTAAAACAAAAACTCGGTGTCAAGGTTCGTTCCGTGGAAATCAACGTATTGCAGCGCTGTGCGGCGCATCTTGCATCCGAAACTGACCTTTCCGAGGCATTTGAACTTGGCAAAAAAGCTGTCGCACTCTCCGAAGAAGGTGTAACAGCTTCCATGGTTACCATGAACCGTGTTTCAAATGACCCTTATACCATCGAGTACGGCTATGCAGAGATTAAAAACATTGCAAACGAGGCGAAGTCCGTTCCGACCGAGTGGATTAACGCTGCCGGAAACGACATCGAACAGCCGTTAATCGATTACCTGACACCGCTTATCCAGGGTGAATCAAAGGTAACCTATCAGAACGGTCTCCCGGTCTATATGGATGTCAGTCATTTGTCAAAACACTGATAAATTTTCCAATCTCAATCCACGCTCTTTTAGATTCCGGCAGCATTTTTGCTGCCATCTGAAAGATGTGGAACATCCCTTCATAAATACTCAGTCTTACCTTTACTCCCTGCTCTCTCGCCTTTGCCGCCACACTGACGGAATCGGATAACAGCATTTCATAGGAACCCACCTGTAAAAGCATCGGCGGAAATCCACGAAAATCTCCAAATAAAGGTGAAATATAGGCGTCCATTGGGTCATGCTCTCCCACATAATCCTTGTTATAAATCAGGCTGTCCCTTGTTCCGCCAAACAACGGATCCTTGTCATAATTTGTCTCATAAGATTCTCCGCTTGCGGTTAAATCCGTCCACGGAGACATTGCAATGATTCCGCACGGCACCTGCATCCCATGGTCTTTCAGATAATGGCATAACGCCATCGCAAGACCGCCACCCGCGGAATCTCCTGCCACAATAATCTGCTCTGAAAACCATCCCTGCTCTAACAGCCAGCGGTATGCCGCCACCGCATCCTCCAATGCCGCCGGATATGGATTTTCCGGTGCCACGCGGTAATCAATCGTAAGGACACTCATCCCGTGGCTGACTTCACTGTAAAGCCCTGCAAACATCCGGTATGCGTTTCGCATGGCACCTACATAGCCGCCGCCATGAAGCTGTAAAATTATCTTATCCGTATTCGGATTCTCCTTCTGTTCGAGGAGTTCCATCTGAAACTGCTCCATCGAAATTTCGGTCAGTTTAAAACAGTCTGGACACTTCCAAGGTGGTTCCACCTCCCCGATTTTTTTTCGCAGTTCTCCACTCTTTAACTTTCTTCCAATCAGGTTGTCATGGCTTGCATGCGCAATTAAATCGCGCATAACCTTTCCCCTGATACTCGCTTCGCTCTCGTGCATTTTCGTACTGTACCTCTCTGCTATTTTTCCGGTTGCCTTTACTTGATATGAAATCTCCGGTATAACTCGATTCTTGCCCGTCTGTCACCGATAATAACCGTTCCAAGGAACAAAAATACGGATGCCGCCATCGGAAGAATGGATAAAATCCGTACCGTTTCAATTCCCAGATGCCCTAAAATCAGTGGAATCACGCTGCACAAAATCATTAAAATCTGCCACATCAGATAACTCTGCCAGTTCCTGCGATTGATAATCATCAGAAGCAGAATTCCTGCATCAATCAGAAGGATTCCCGCCGGGAGTGCATAGTTCACCGACCATCCACGATATCCTACTACAAAGTCAATTGCAATAACCATCAAAATAGCAATTAACGTCAACAAAATCGTCTTCATACGGTAACCGGATTTGCCAAGGATAGCAAACCGGATGACCATATATCCATACAACAGGGACAGTCCTGTGATACTGCACCACCAGATTTCCGATTCTGTCACAACATTGATATAAACAAACATCGCCTCAAGCAAAATCGCACAGAATAAATAAATTCTGCTGATACGCATCATCAGTCTTGAACGCACCCATACATTGGGATACATATTTTCCATCTCAACCGTCTTATCCAGCACAGAATGACACAATGGACAGCGGTCTGTCTCATCTAAAACTTCTACTTTACAATTTCTGCATCTACTCATATAATACTCCGTTACTTTCTATTTCTATTTCAAGGCCGTCTTCTGTCAGCCGGCGGAAAAATCCCCTCTGTACAGATGGGTCCACAAGGTCAAAGCTGAAGGTAAACACCAATGTATCTCCATAGGAACAGATGGTTCCCTTTAAATGCTGTCCCTTTGACATGGCAAGAAACGCATGGAACATTTCCACATACGGTTTGTATTCCTCTGCCACTGAAATATTTCCGATATTGGTCACTGTCGCCGTGTTTGCAAGCGCTGACATGGTATACACATAACGCATCGCAAGATTCTTTAAGAACAACGGCACCGCACGGGCAGCCAGATTCTTTTCATTCGATACATTGTAAGAAAAAAGTTTCTCAAGATGTTCTCTGTTAATCTGGCTCTTTAGGCTCTCTCTCACAATCGAAAGCACTTCCTCAAACGTGTAATCGTCCTTTACCGGATGAAATTCTGCTGATACCATCACAAAGAAATTCTTTGTCGTGATGGAGTTAAAATACGGGCGCAGATTAACCGGAACCGCCACCCGAATCGGACGTTTTGATGGCATTCCGTGAAGACACTCTGTATACACGCTCCAGATATAGGTGCCCACCAGATACTCGTTGATGCTCACGCCATAACTGTGGCAGACTTTTTTGAGTTCCGGGATATTCATATAGCCGTGCATCACGCCAAACTCACCTTTTCGCAAATGTTCCCCGTGAATCAGATATGCTTTTTTGCTCTGATAGCCCTTCTGGGAACTCGTCTTGTAATTCTTTAAAAAGCTGTCCTCCCTGTTTAAGGATGTATCACTGTTCAAGCCCTCTCCGGTTTTCTCTGCAATCTCCGCGTGTGCAAGGCGCAGGTACTGATACGTCAGCTCTTTGATGAAATTAATGCCTCCCATTCCATCGGTCAGCACATGAAACACTTCCAGATTAATTCTATATTTGTAGTATGTTACCCGGAACAGGTAGCTGTGGTTCTTGTTTGCCTGGATAAAGCGGCAGGGGAAATTGCTCTCCTCCCGGACTTTCGGAGCCGGTTTGCCGTTCTCCTCAAAATAATACCAGAAAACACCCTGTCTAAGGCGTAGGTTAAATCCGTCAAACTTTGGCAATACAATGTCTAACGCCTGCTGTAACAGTTCCGGCTGTACCAGTTCTGTCAGTGTGACGCTGATGCGGTACACATTGCTCATGCTCTCCCCCGCAATCACCGGAAACAGATGTGCAGTGTTATCCAGTCTGTCCCAGCGGATATCCTTTGTGGCATTTCGTTTTCCTTTTTTCGTTGTCTGCTTTATCGTTTCCTCTTCCGGAAGATGATTCTCTTTTTTCTTCATAAGCACTCTCTTTATTTTCAATATTTTACTTTCTGATTATAGAATAAGATAACCGAAATTACAATCTATGATACTAATTTCCCGCCCCGGTTAATAGAAATTTTATTTGATTTTTCCAAATAGAGCGTCTAAAATAAAAAACGGATACTGGTATGACCAGTATCCATGAAAGGAGTCAGAAATCCTATGGAATTTAAAAAATTAAATACTCCAACCTTAAAGGAGCTTTTTATCTCTGAAATGGAGGGCATGATTCTTTCCGGCAAATTAGAAGTCGGAGAAAAGCTTCCTCCCGAACGGGAACTTGCAAAATCCATGCAGGTCTCCCGCGCTGTTGTCAACTCCGGCATCGCCGAGCTTGAAAAGAAAGGTTTCCTTGTGGTCCGTCCACGCGTTGGCACCTTTGTAGAGGATTACCGCAAAAACGGCACCGTGGAAACACTGGTCTCCATTATGCACTATAACGGAGGAATGCTCCGTGAAAAGGAAACCCGCTCCGTATTAGAAGCACGCATCATTTTCATGAATGCAGCCGCTACACTCGCCATCGACAATGCCAGTGACGAAGAAATCTGCGGTCTCGAGCCGTATGTGGATGCCCTCCGCACCTGCACAGACCCGGAAGAAGCCTCATCGCTTATCTTTAAATTCAGCCATGAGATTTCCTATATCAGCGGAAACAGCCTGCTTCCTCTGTTCTTTATCAGTTTTAAGGACCTTGTATGCAACCTCTGGGTGCGTTTTTCCCGTGCTTACGGCGTTCCCGCTCTCTATCAGAGTGCCTATGATATCTATCATTTTCTTCTCGCAAGAGATAAGGAAGGCGCCGTAAATTATATCACATCCACAACACAGGAAAGTATCAATGGAGACCGCACCTTCTACCAGGTGCACTAATGTGCAAACTGGCTGTTGTACAGATTTGCATAGAATCCGTTTTTCGCAAGCAGTTCTTCATGATTTCCCTGCTCGATAATGCTGCCGTCTTTCATCACAAGGATGATATCTGCTTCCTGAATGGTGGAAAGACGGTGCGCAACGATAAAGCTGGTACGTCCCTTCATCATCTTTGCAAACGCATTCTGAATCTTAATCTCTGTTCTGGTATCAATCGAAGAGGTTGCCTCGTCTAAAATCAGCATCGGCGGCAGGCACAGCATAACACGCGCAATACACAAAAGCTGCTTTTGTCCCTGGGATAGATTTCCGCCATCCTCCGCAATCACCGTATCATACCCTTCCGGCAGACGCTTGATAAAGCTGTGTGCATGGGATGCCTTTGCCGCAGCAATCATTTCCTCTTCGGTTGCATCCGGTTTTCCCATACAAATATTTTCACGAATCGTTCCGCTTCTAAGCCAGGTCTCCTGTAATACCATTCCGTAATTATCACGCAGACTCTTTCTTGTAAGTTCCTTCATCGGGATACCGCTGACTTTGATTTCGCCGCTTCTCACATCGTAAAAACGCATCAGAAGGTTAATTAAAGTTGTCTTTCCGCATCCGGTCGGGCCTACGATTGCGACACGCCGTCCCGGTGTCACGGCAAGGTTAAAATCCTCAATCAGTTTCTGTTCCGGTGTATAAGAGAACGACACATGGGATAACTCCACTCTTCCGTCTGCCATTTCAAGTGTCCTGGCATCTGCTGCATCCGGCTCCTCAACCGGTTCCTCAATCAGTTCAAACACTCTCGCCGCACAGGCAAGTGCATTCTGTAACTCTGTCACAACACCGGAAATCTCGTTAAACGGCTTTGTATACTGGTTTGCGTAACTCAAAAGACTCGCAAGACCACCGACTGTGATTCCCCCTGCAATCGCAGTGAACGCTCCGACGATTCCAACCGTTGCATACACAAGGCTGTTTACAAAACGGGTTGCAGGATTGGTAATGCTTGAAAAGAAAATCGCACGCAGGGAACATTTCTGTAATCTGCCGTTAATCTCATCAAATTTCTCCAACGCTTCTTTTTCATGGGAAAATGCCTGTACCACCTTCTGGTTTCCAACCATCTCCTCGATAAATGCCGTCTGCTCTCCCCTTGTCTCTGACTGCAGCTTAAACATGGAGAATGTTTTCTTTGCAATAAAACTTGCCACAAACAAAGAAACTGGTGTAATCACAACAACTACAATTGTAATTTTTACACTGATTGTCAGCATAAAAATCAATGTTCCGAATATCGTAAGGATTCCAGTGAAAAACTGGGTAAATCCCATCAAAAGACCGTCTGCAAACTGGTCGACATCCGCAATCATACGGCTGACCACCTCCCCATAGGAATGGGAATCAATATATTTGAGTGGAAGATGCTCAAGTCTTTCAAACGCTTCCTTCCGGATATCACGGATAACATTGTACGTAATCTTATTGTTGCAGGCGTTCATCACCCACTGTGCTGCCGCCGTCACGATGATAATTGCACCTATCAGCTCTAACACATGAAGCACTCCGGCAAAATCAACAGCTCCCTTTCCCACGATAAAATCGACCGCTCTACCGGTTAAGATTGGGATATAAAGTGTTCCTGCCACGGTCACAGCCGCCAAAACAATGGACAATCCGAGAATTACCCAGTATCTGCGGATATAATGCAATACTTTTCCAAGGGTTGCCTTCTGTTTGTCATTCATTGGTTTTTTCATGCCTGTCCACCTGCTTCCCGCTTAAACTGTGAATAATAAATTTCCTGATATACCTCACAGTTTTGTAATAATTCCTGATGGGTTCCCATTCCGGCAATATGACCGTCATCAAGTACGATAATCTGATCCGCATACTGTAAGGATGCTGCACGCTGGGAAACAATAAATACCGTCATTTCGCCTTCCATCTCCCGGATTGCCATCCGAAGCTTTGCATCCGTTGCAAAATCAAGTGCTGACGCACTGTCGTCTAAAATCAGAATTTCCGGTTTTTTTACGACGGCTCTTGCAATCGTAAGTCTCTGTCTCTGTCCACCGGAAAGGTTTTTACCACCCTGCTCGATTTCATAATCCAGTCCGCCTTCCTTGGTGTCGACGAACTCTTTTGCCTGTGCAACAGCAAGTGCCTGCTGCATCTCTTCCTCAGTTGCATCCGGATTTCCCCACTGTAAGTTTTCGCGGATGGTTCCCTTAAACAATACTGCCTTCTGTAAAACCGTTCCAACCTTGCTGCGTAGGTCTGATAACGTGTACTCCCTGACATCTTTTCCGTTCACCTTCACGCTTCCGGATGTCACATCGTAAAAACGCGGAATCAGGTTTACAACAGAGGATTTTCCGGAACCGGTTCCTCCGATGATTCCGATGGTCTGTCCCTTCTTCACCGAAAAATGAATATCGGTCAGTGCTTCCTCTTTTACCTTTCCATAGGCAAGTCCCACATGATCAAATTCAACCGCATAGGAACTGTCCATGGAGCTATTATTCTGTGCGGATATTGCTTTTTCATCCGTCACGGACGGCTGTAACTCTAAAATCGTCTGAATGCGGTTTCCACAGGCAATTGACTTATTGATATTGATAATCAGATTTGCAAGCTTTACAAGTTCGACCAGAATCTGTGACATATAGTTGACTAACGCCACAACCTCGCCCTGTGTGATAAATCCATTGTCCACACGGATAGCACCTTTCCAGATTAATACCAGTGTTGCCATGTTTACAATTACAAATGTAACTGGATTCATTAATGCTGAAATTCTTCCCACATAAAGCTGGATTTTGGTCAGCGCATCATTTTTCCCATTGAACTTGCCAATTTCGGTCTCTTCCTTATTAAAAGCACGGATAACCCTGCTTCCGGTGAGATTCTCTCTTGTAATTCCAAGTACCCCATCAAGTGCTCCCTGCACTTTCTTAAACAGTGGAATACTGACTAACATGATGCCAAACACTACAATCGATAACAGCGGAATTGCAACGACAAACACCAGTGCCGCTTTCACATCCACCGTAAATGCCATAATCATCGCGCCAAATACGATAAATGGGGAACGCAGCAACAGACGCAAAAACAGGTTGACACCATTTTGTACCTGATTAACATCGCTTGTCATACGGGTCATCAGTGTGGAAGTTCCGACCTCATCCATCTCTGCAAATGACAGGCTTTCAATGTGTTCAAACAGTGCATGACGCAGCTTTGTGGAAAATCCGACTGCCGCCTTTGCTGCAAAATACTGTGCCGTGATGGAGCAGATCAGTCCGATGACAGCAAGCAACACCAATACCAGGCACATTTTCATAATGTATGCCTTGTCTGCATTTTTTACACCGGCATCAATGATTGTTGCCATTACAAGCGGCACAATCAGCTCAAAAGATGCCTCTAACAGTTTAAACAGCGGTCCCAGGATGCTTTCTTTTTTGTAATCCTTTAAATAAACCAGTAATTTTTTCATTTTCTTACTATTATCCTTTAATTTTTTTCAAAAGCTGCATTCCGACAATCACAACACCGCCAATCACAAAAAACAGGATGGAGAACTGTTGAAGTCCCATAGCCGCCTGCGGAACTTCAAGTGTTGTCGGTCCCATGATAACCGCATAGATAGATCCAATCATCAGCCCGATAATCAGATATACAGTCTGGGCGCGGAAGCACTCGAGTGCCCGCCTGATCAGACGTACTACCGAAAATACACCAACCAACACCCCACAGCCAAAAATAAATACCATCGGCAGTGTGGAAAAATCCAGATGTAAAATATCTTTTACCGCCGTGATAACCGGAAGATACACTCCCATAATCAAAAGAATAGTCGAACCGGAAATTCCCGGCAGTACCATACAGGAAATCGCAATCATCCCTGTGACAAACACATACAGTGCAAGTCCCGGCTGAAACTGTGACAAATTCACGCTGTTTCCACCGGATACCGGATTAAAGTAAGTAATCGCTGCCACAAGCAGTGCTCCCGGCACGATGAAAAGTGCTGCCGCTTTCTTTTCGGTCAGACATTCCTTTTCCTCTTTTACCACAAGTGGAATTGCAAAAATGATAAATCCGATAAACAGAGAACTAATCGCATAAATATGAGATTCAAACACCCTGCTCAAAAGAAGGATTGCCAGTATCATTCCTGTTACCCAGCCAATTCCTAATTTTACGAGAAAAAGAAGCGCGCTCTTTTTCTTTTCCATATTCCCCAGAAGAAGGTCATCTATGGAATCAATGAATCTGTCATAGAATCCAAGCAGAAATGCCACCGTTCCGCCTGACACTCCCGGTACGCTGTCTGCAAGTGCCATACAAAATCCTCTTACAAATTGAAGTAACCATGTCATACGTTTTCTACCTCATTTTCTTTTTTCTGGATTTTTTACCCAGTAATCCCTATTATAGCCTTATTACCCTCCGTTTGTCTATGTCTTACCCTAAATTTTAAAAAGGAAGCACCCACCGGTGCTTCCCTCTTTCGCTTTCCTATTTATTTCATATACTTGTCAAGCTGGTGTGATACATCTAACACATCGTTTAACAGAGACTTTGTAGACTCTGCATTCCCCAGGTTCTTCACGCTTAACTCCGATGCCTGTGAAGAAGACGCTGTCACCTCTTCGGTCGTTGCGGAAAGATGCAGAATGTTTTCTACAATCTGGTTATTTGCATCGGCCAGATTATTTAACATCTTATCAATCTCTCCGATATCACCAATCAGTTTATTGACGTTTTCATTCACCTCTTTGAAGCTTACAGACGCATTTGCAATCATTTCGTCCTGGGCGCCTGCCGCAGATACCGATTTTTCCACTGCTGCTGCGGCTGTCTGCGCATTGTCAGAAAGCTGGTCTAAAATACTTGCAATGCTCTCGGTTTCCTGTCTGGTCTTTTCTGCAAGCTGACGGATTTCATCTGCCACAACTGCAAATCCTCGTCCTGCTTCTCCTGCTCTTGCACTTTCAATGGAAGCATTCAGTGCCAGAAGGTTGGTCTGGCTTGAAATGGAAAAAATCGTATCGGCAATGCTCTTGACTGCTTTGGTGCGCTCCTGAAGCAGATTCATCGCCTCTGCAACCTTTGCATTTGTCTCTGTGATGACAACAGACTGCTGTCTTAATTCATTCATAATCTGCGCACTCTGATCATTCAGCTCGCTGGAATGTTTTGCTACCTGCACCATCTTCTGGGAACGCTCTAACGTTGCTCCGATGGAATCCTGAATACTCTGTGTCATCGTCGTCTGGGTCTGGATATTCTCTGCCGTGCTTAATGTACTGTCTGAAATATCCTTCATTGCTCCGTTTACTACTTCCGTAGAGCTGTTCAAATCATTGACAATGCCCATGGCATTCTCGGTTCCCCTGCGCACCTGGTCTGCCACTGCAATAATATCATCCATCATCTTCTGCTGCGCAGCCTCTTTTGCAGTCAGACTTAAAATGGTATCCTGGTTGAACTTATATCCAACACGTGTCATGAGATAAACTAATGCCATAAGTACACAAATTGCACCGGTTGCACAGATATGGTCAAGTGCTTCCTCCCCTTGATATGCCTGTATAACACTGATTTTTAAAAATGTCATTAAAATATTCATCGCCGCCATCAGGGAACTTGAAATTGCAGCAAATTTTGTATCAAAGAAAATGATGCCTGCCACAAGCGGAATTGCAGCCATAAAACGCACATAATAATTGTCAAATGCAAAGGACATAAAAAACGTTACTACCAAAAGTCCGACAATCGCCATATAACGGATTTTATTGTCCTTCCTGTTTCGCAGAAACATTACCACTGTCACAAGAATTGAAAGTACAATAATTGTGCTGAGCATCGCCGTATAACCCACGGTACGGATATGTCTGATGCAGGCGGTCACCACTACGACCATTACGAATGCGTAGAATACAAGGAATCCCAACACAAGAAAGCTGTTTGCTTTTTTGAGCTGTTCCTCTCTGTCCGCATACCGATACTTGTTTTCTTCCATATGATTTTTGTTTTCCTTTCTCTCTGCCGGCTGATTTCCCCATAAAAAAGGGATAGTATCCTATTCTTATCGACATTATACCATCCCTTTTGCCAAAAATCACTAATTTTTACATATTTTTTACAATCCGCCATGAGACGAGCATCTTTTCCAGTAAATCCTTGTCACTTTTCTCCTGCAAAAGAATGTCAAAGAAGACACCATCCTCCGTCAGCATAAAATAATGAATTTCACTCGTATTTTTCTCGCCCTTTATCTGCTGTGCCGCAGATTCCTCACACAAGAGCTCCACCTTTTGAAATGATTGTCCCTCTTTTGTCTCAAGCACACTCTCTTCTGTTATCTGTGCACTTTGTCCAATCCAGTTCACCACAATGCTCTGTAAATCCGCTCCATAGGAAAATTCCTCTCCCATCTGAATCTCTGCGACAGGAGCTCCCTGATACAGCACTTTCCAGTTCTGGTTTTCCCCTTCCTCAATGGAGACACCGGATTGCAGCTCCATGGAAAAGAAAGCATTTTGATAAACTGTTTCCGCCTCACGTTTCCCACATGCCGTAAGAACCATCCCCAGAAAAAGTGCCATACCTACCACCATTACAATCCATTTTTTTGCTTTCATCACGCTTCTCCTGTTCCCTCATATATTTGTTTTGACGCACAGTAAACCTAATAATATTATCGCAATCAAATTTTAACAAACTATTTCTATCGTTTGAATAAATTGTAAATTTACATTGGAAACTTACTTTTGTCCCTTTGTCACAATTCCCCGCAGCATCCAGAGCCCGATAATATTCGGAATCGCCATAAAGGAATTGAATAAATCCGCCATTCCCCACACCAGCTCTAACGAAACGACAGCGCCGAGATACACCGAAAACATATAAAGGAAGCGATAGATGCCAAGTGCCCTCTCTCCCCATAAATAGCGCACGGCACAGTCCCCGTAAAAATTCCAGCCAATCATCGTTGCAAAAGAAAAAAGCGTCAGGGAAACCGCAAGCATCACATCCCCTGCAAATGGCAGCTCCCCGAATGCGGCAAAACAAAGCTCCTCGCCCGGAATCTGCACATATTTTGCCGGATTTCTCACCATACAGCTCACAATCGCAATGCCGGTCACCGCACACATCACAACCGTGTCCCAGAACGGTCCCGTCATCGAAATAAGCCCCTGCTTCTCCGGTGAAATATTTCCGGTCGACGCCGCCGTCATCGGGATAGAGCCGAGTCCTGCCTCGTTTGTAAAAAGTCCGCGTGAAATGCCGGTGCGGATTCCGGTCATCACGGCTGTTCCCGCGATACCGCCGCCCACCGACCGGAACGAAAAGGCAGATGTTACAATCATGCGCATCGTTTCGGGCAGAACGCTCCTGTTATGAAACATCAAAAACAGACAGCCGCCCAGATAAAATGCGCTCATCACCGGCACCAGCCAGGTACACACCCCCGCAATCTTTTTCCCGCCACCGGTAATGACAAGCCCGACCAGAACACCCGCCACGATGCCAACCAGATGCGGTGATACATTTGCTTTTGTCGTAATTGCTGCCGCCATGGAGTGCGACTGCACACTGCTGCCGATTCCAAAGGAAGCAAATATGGTAAAAATGGCAAACGCCACCGCAAGTCCCCGCTGTTTTAACACCTGTCCCAGCACATACATCGGTCCGCCCTGATAGCTCCCGTCCCGGTTGCGGATGCGGCATTTCACCGCAAGAAAACACTCCGCATAACAGGTCGCAATTCCAAATACGCCCGTCACCCAGCACCAGAACACCGCCCCCGGTCCTCCGATAGCAATCGCTGTGGAAACCCCGATAATATTTCCGGTTCCGATTGTCGCCGCAAGTGCGGTCGAAAGTGCTTCGTAAGGGGACATTCCCGTATCCGTGCGCTCCTTTTTGGAAAAACTGAGCCGGATGCCCTCCGGGATTTTCCGCTGGATAAAATGCAGACGCATTGTAAAATAGATATGTGTTCCGAACAACAGCAAAAGCATCGGAAAACTCCAAAGATACTCCTGAAATGTTGTCACAAAAAAAAGAAGCTTCTCCATCAAAAAATGTCCCGACACTGAATGTATTCCATTCAGTATATGGGACATTTTCTGCTCTCATACCTCTACCTTCTACTGCACTGACAGATAGGAATAACCCATCAGGCTCTCATCCACTTCTCTGGCTGCCTCTCTGCCCTCCCGGATTGCCCATACGACAAGGGACTGTCCCCTGTGCATATCACCCGCGGTGAACACATTTTTTACAGATGTCGCATACGCACCGTTTGCGGTTGAGACATTTGTTCTCTGGTTTAACTCTACGCCAAAGGCATCTGCCACATACTGCTCCGTTCCAAGGAATCCTGCTGCAATTAATACCAGATCCGCCTCTAATTTCTGCTCTGAGCCGGCTACCTCTGCCATCACCATTCTGCCGGTTTTTTCATCCTTTTTACTCTCAAGCTTTACGGTGATAAGACCGCACAGATTACCGTTTTTATCCTTTAAAAATTCCTTAACGGTTGTCTGATAGATGCGCGGGTCATGACCAAAGACGGCGATTGCCTCTTCCTGACCGTAATCTGTCTTACAGACCTTCGGCCACTCCGGCCACGGATTGTTTTCCGCACGGGTATCCGGCGCCTTCGGCATCATCTCAAGCTGTACCACGCTTGCACAGCCGTGACGGATGGAGGTTCCCACACAGTCGTTTCCGGTGTCACCGCCGCCGATGATGACCACCTTCTTTCCTTTTGCAGAAATATAGCGGTTATCCTTTAAGTCAGAATCTAAAAGACTTTTTGTCGTTGCCTTTAAGAAATCCACTGCAAAATAGATTCCCTTTGCATCTCTTCCCGGTGCCTTAATGTCACGCGGATTCTTTGCGCCGCAGGCTAAAACCACACGGTCGTATTCTTTTAAAAGTTTTGCTGCCTTTAAGTCCTTTCCGACATCCACACCTGTGACAAACTCGATTCCTTCCTCTTTCATCACTTCGATTTTGCGGTCAATGACCCATTTCTCCAACTTCATGTTTGGGATGCCGTACATCAAAAGTCCGCCTAAACGGTCTTCTCTCTCATATACCGTTACGGAATGTCCGCGTTTGTTCAACTGGTCTGCTGCCGCAAGTCCGGAAGGACCGGAACCGATGACCGCAATTTTCTTTCCGGTGCGGACTCTCGGCGGCTTTGCAGCTGCATAGCCCTGTTCATAGGCATTCTCGATGATTCCGTGCTCGTTTGCTTTGCAGGTTACCGGGTCACCCCAGTGACCACAGGTACATGCTGCCTCGCAGAGTGCCGGACATACCCTTGAGGTAAACTCCGGGAAATTATTGGTCTTTTTCAGACGGTTATATGCCTGTTCCCAGTTTCCTGTATACACAAGGTCATTCCACTCCGGCACCAAGTTGTGAAGCGGACATCCGGAAGTCATTCCGCAGATATTCATTCCCGCCTGGCAGAACGGCACACCACAGTTCATACATCTTGCAGCCTGCGTCCGCTGTTTTTCCTGTGAAAGCGGAATATGAAATTCTTTAAAATTCTTAATACGCTCTTTCGGCTCTACCGCTTTGGCGTTTTCTCTGTCATAATCCATAAATCCTGTTGGTTTTCCCATATCTATTATCCTTTCCTGGAAGAACTAAAAACCTGTCGCCTCAGAGATTCCTAATCCCTTGTATTTGCATAAAATGCTTCAATCTGTGCCTGTTCGGAAGAAAGACCTTTCTCTTCCATCTGAACGATTGCCATGAGCATACGGTTATAATCATAAGGAATGACTTTCTTAAACTTCGGCAAATAAACGCTGAAATTATCCAGAATTTCTTTTCCTTTTTCAGAGTTCGTCAAAGAAACGTGCTCTGTAATCATGTCCTTTAACTCCATGACATCGTACTTATTGGAAAGTGCCTCGGAGAATACCATCTCCTTGTTGATTCTTGTATACAGGTCATTGTCCTCATCCAGCACATAAGCGATACCGCCGCTCATACCTGCTGCAAAGTTTTTACCAGTCTTTCCAAGGATGACCACACGGCCTCCGGTCATGTACTCACATCCGTGGTCGCCAACGCCCTCTACCACCGCAGAAGCACCGGAATTGCGGACACAGAAGCGCTCTCCTGCCACGCCGTTGATAAAGGCTTTTCCGCTTGTCGCACCATAAAGTGCCACGTTACCGATAATAATATTCTCATCCTTTTTATATTTGACGCCTGCCGGTGCATATACAACTAACTTACCACCGGAAAGTCCTTTTCCAAAATAGTCGTTGGAATCTCCGACCAGTTCGAGAGTCAGTCCCTTCGGAATAAAGGCACCAAAGCTCTGTCCGCCTGCACCGTTACATTTTACAATAAAGGTGTCTTCCGGAAGCCCTTCTCCGCCGTAGCGTTTTGTTATCTCGGAACCAAAAATAGCACCAAAGGAACGGTCTGTGTTCGTCACTTCCACATCAATGCTTCTCGGCTGTTTCTTCTCAAGTGCGCTGCCAAGCTGCTTTAACAGTACCGTGATATCCTTCGTCTTCTCAAGCTCAAAATCATAGGTATGCTTCGGGTCAAAGGTCACGCGCTCTTTCGGTCCTGCAAACGGGTTATTCAAAATCTTGCTTAAATCAATCTCATTTTCTCTGCCGGAAAGGTCTGCTCTCACGCGGAGCAAATCGCTTCGTCCCACCATCTCATCGATTGTGCGGCAGCCTAATTTTGCCATGTATTCCCGTAGTTCTGCTGCAATGAAACGCATAAAGTTTTCCACATACTCCGGTTTTCCTGCAAAACGTTTGCGCAGTTCCGGATTCTGGGTTGCAATACCAGCCGGACAGGTATCAAGGTTGCAGACACGCATCATTACACAGCCCATCGTCACAAGCGGTGCTGTCGCAAATCCGTATTCCTCTGCACCGAGCAGTGCTGCGATTGCAACATCACGTCCGCTCATTAACTTTCCGTCTGTCTCGATTCTTACCTTGTTGCGCAGTCCGTTCATAATCAGGGTCTGGTGTGTCTCTGCCAGTCCAAGCTCCCACGGAAGTCCCGCATTGTGGATAGAACTTGCTGGTGCCGCACCGGTTCCTCCGTCATAGCCGGAAATCAGTACAACCTGTGCGCCTGCCTTTGTAACACCTGCCGCAACCGTACCAACACCTGCTTCTGAAACCAGTTTTACGGAAATTCTTGCCGCACGGTTTGCATTCTTTAAGTCATAAATCAACTGCTCCAAATCCTCGATGGAGTAGATGTCATGGTGCGGTGGCGGAGAAATCAAAGATACACCCGGTGTGGAAAGTCTTGTCTTTGCAATCCACGGGTATACTTTCTTGCCCGGCAGATGACCGCCTTCGCCCGGTTTTGCTCCCTGTGCCATCTTAATCTGGATTTCTTCTGCGCTGACTAAGTACTCACTGGTCACGCCGAATCGTCCTGAAGCCACCTGTTTAATTGCAGAACAGCGGTTTACCGGACTGTTCTTGCTTGCGATACGCTCCGGATTCTCGCCACCCTCTCCGGTATTGGATTTTCCGTGGAGACGGTTCATCGCAATTGCAAGTGTCTCATGTGCTTCCTGGGAAATAGAACCGTAAGACATCGCGCCTGTTTTAAAGCGGGTCACGATAGAATCAACACTCTCAACTTCCTCAAGCAAAACCCCTTTCTTCGGGTAATTGAAGTCCATCAATCCACGCAGGGTAATCTCCCGCTCCTCGTTATCCACAAGGTCTGTGTACTGTTTAAACATTTCGTAGTCGCCGCGCTTTGTGGATTCCTGTAACAGATGGATGGTTGCCGGATTGTAAAGGTGTGCATCCGCGCCGCTTCTCATCTTATGGCGTCCTCTGCTGTCTAACGTAAGGTCTGTCTCCAAACCAAGCGGGTCATAAGCAGTCGAGTGAAGCTCATTTACATCCTTTTCAATGTCCTTTAAGGTGATACCGCCGATACGGCTCACAGTATTTGTAAAATACTTGTCAATCACATCCGCATCAATTCCGATTGCCTCAAAAATCTTGGCACCTTCATAGGACTGGATGGTGGAAATACCCATCTTGGACGCAATCTTTACGATACCGTTTAAGATGGCTGCATTGTAATCAGCCACTGCCGCATAGTAATCCTTGTCAAGCATGTGCTCGTCCACAAGCTGTTTTACGGTCTCCTGTGCAAGATATGGGTTGATTGCGCAGGCACCATAGCCAAGCAGTGTTGCGAAATGATGAACCTCTCTCGGCTCTCCGGATTCCAGAATCATTGCCACTGCGGTACGTTTCTTGGTGCGTACCAGATGCTGCTGCAATGCGGATACCGCAAGCAGTGACGGAATCGGCACATGGTTTTCATCCACGCCTCTGTCGGAAAGAATTAAGATATTGGCGCCGTCCCTGTAAGCACGGTCTGCCTCTACAAACAGTCTGTCGATTGCTTTCTCAAGGCTTGTGTTCTTATAATAGGTAATCGGAAGAACCTCTACCTTAAATCCTTCCACCTTCATTGCCTTAATCTTCATTAAGTCCGTATTGGTCAGAATCGGGTTGTTGACCTTAAGCACCTGACAGTTAATAGCCTTTTCTTCGAGAAGGTTTCCGTCCTCGCCAATGTAAACGGTTGTCGAAGTTACGATTTTCTCACGGATGGAATCGATTGGCGGGTTTGTAACCTGTGCAAACCGCTGTTTAAAGTAGTTAAATAACGGCTGATGGTCACCTGCAAGCGCCGCAATCGGAGTGTCGGTTCCCATCGCAGAAGTTCCTTCCGCACCGTTTCTTGCCATCGGAAGAATATTGTCACGCAGGGATTCGTAGGTGTAACCAAATGCCTTCTGCATTTTCTGCCGCTCCTCCTTGGTGTACTCCGGCACACGCTGGTTCGGAAGCTTCAAATCTGACAGATTTAACAGATTTCGGTCTAACCACTCACCGTAAGGCTGTTTGCTCGCATAGCTTTCTTTGAGCTCATCATCGTCAATGACTCTTCCTGCAATAGTATCAACAAGAAGCATCTTGCCCGGACGAAGACGTTCTTTTACCACAATCTTTGTCGGGTCAACCTCTAAGACACCAACCTCGGAAGATAAGATGAGATAATCGTCATCCGTAATATAATATCTGGAAGGACGAAGTCCGTTCCGGTCTAAGACCGCACCCATGATATCTCCATCGGAGAAAAGAATGGACGCCGGTCCGTCCCAAGGCTCCATCATGGTCGCATAGTACTGATAAAAATCTTTTTTCTTCTGGGACATGATGTTATTGTTTGCCCACGGCTCCGGAATCATAATCATGACTGCAAGCGGCAAATCCATTCCGCTCATCACCAGAAATTCCAGTGTATTGTCAAGCATTGCAGAGTCAGAACCCTCGGAGTTGATGACCGGAAGCACCTTCTGCAATTCGCCTTTTAAGTGCTCGGACTCCATGGTCTCCTCGCGCGCCAACATCTTGTCGGCATTTCCCTTGATGGTATTAATCTCGCCGTTGTGCACGATAAAACGGTTCGGATGTGCACGCTCCCAGCTCGGATTCGTGTTGGTAGAGAAACGGGAGTGCACCGTTGCGATGGCAGACTCATAATCCTTATCCTGCAAATCTGCAAAAAACAACCGAAGCTGTTCTACCAAAAACATTCCCTTGTATACAATCGTCCTGCTCGATAAGGACGGCACATACGTATCATCATTGGACTGTTCAAAAACACGGCGTGCCACATAAAGCTTACGGTCAAAATCAAGCCCCTTCTCCACATCTGCCGGGCGTTTTACAAATCCCTGCATAATGTACGGCATACAATCGACTGCCTTCTGTCCAAGCTTTGTCGGATCAATCGGAACCTCACGCCATCCGAGGAATTCCATCCCTTCCTTGTTTACAATAACCTCGAACATCTTCTTCGCCTGGTTGCGCTTTAACTCGTCCTGCGGGAAGAAAAACATTCCGACACCGTAATCTCTTTCCTCTCCAAGTTCAATTCCAATCTGTTTTGCAACCTTGGAAAAGAATTTGTGGGAAATCTGAAGCAAGATACCAACACCGTCACCGGTTTTTCCCTCTGCATCCTTTCCGGCTCTGTGCTTTAAATTCTCTACAATCTTAAGTGCATTCTCAACCGTAGCGTGGGTCTTGATACCCTTAATATTTACCACTGCACCGATACCGCAGTTATCATGCTCAAACGCCGGATCATACATTCCGTCCGCATCCACCTTCTGAGGCGCTACTGCAAAACGATTCAGCTTATCCCGCTTCGCCTCTTTGTTCTCATACTGTTCTCTCATTTCTACCTCCTGTGGACTGTCTGTCTTTCCTGGAAAGACACTTGTGTTTCCGCTTTGTTATTTTTTAATATACAACTTTCTGTCCCTCTTGTCTACCTCATTTTTTCTCGAATTCTCTGATAATAACTTAATTTTTACATACATGTAATATTTTCTGATAACAGCAATATTTTTCTGTTCTTTTTTTCTTCTCTGATACAATTCAACGCAAAAACAGGGTGTAAAAAAATTTCAGCAGAAATCTTTTTACACCCTGTTTTATTGTTATTTTCTAAATTGTGTCTGAATTGTTTTTCCAAAGTAAGAATACTGCGCCCGCTCCAAGCAGTGCAAGCACAAGCGTCACTGCCACTCCTGGTACGCTAAGACTGGATGAAACACGGAACAAATCGGTATGGGCACGCACAACTGCCGCCATATTCGCCGCGATATGTCCGAGAATCGCCGGATACAGGTATCCGGTCCACTCCACCAGCACCGCTAAGAGCAGTCCTAAAAGCGCTGCATACAAAAACTGTACCAGATTCACATGGAAGATTCCAAAGAGGAGTGCAGAACCGATAAGCGCCGCTCTCCCACCAATATAAAGCTTTAATCTGCCATACACCACGCCACGAAACAGCAGTTCTTCGGCAATGGGAATCATCAGACAGGAGCCAAGCAGCTCAAATGCAATGCTTCCGCCGAAAAATGCCTCATTGGCACTCTGAAATCCCGCTGATTGCTGCATCAGGGGTGTCATCGCCAGAACATTGTTGACCGCCATGCCAAGCGCTGCGGCGGCAACGACAGACAGCAGGATATTAAAAATCTGCTGTTTGTCCGGATGAAACTCCTGCTTCCCATACACTGCCTGCTTTGCCATCTTATCCTGTCGGTAAAACGAATAGATAAACGGTATCGTAACCGCTGCGCAGATCAGCTGTCTTTGCATATAGGTTTCCGTCGCTTCTCCCATTATCATCGCAAGTCCAAAATAACAAAGGCTTGAAACTACATAATAAATTCCAACAGGATACAAAACCTGCCAGATCTTAAATCCCCAGTTCTGTTTCAATATAAGCCTCCACTTCCTTAATCCGGTCAAATACTGCCACCGCTCCGGCATTTGTCAGTTCTTCTCTCGTACCGAAACCGTAGGTAACACCGACACAGTCGATTCCAAATTCTTTTGCACCCATCGCATCAAATTTCGTATCTCCAATCAGGCACATATCCTTCTTTTCCATCCCCTGCACTTTGGCACGGCGGTAAAGTTCCTCCAATACCTGCTGTTTTGTGCTGATAGAGCCGTCTAACGTAGAACCAGCCACCTCATCAAAGTAAGGAAGCAGTCCAAAATGCTCGAGAATCCGTCTGCATGCCTTCTCAGGCTTTGAAGACGCAAGTGCAATCATATAACCTTTTTCTTTTAATTTACGGATACAATCTGCCACCCCATCATAAAGATGGCACTCATAGATGCCCTTCACATCATAGCGTTCCCGATATTTGTGGACTGCCTCCAATGCCTCTTCCTGTGACATCTTATATTTTTCACGAAATACAGGGTCTAATGGTGGTCCGATAAAGCACAGTAAGTTCTTCAAATCCGGCTCATGGATTCCCTGCGCATCCAGTGCATACTGAACGCATTTTGTAATTCCTTCCTCCGAATTGATGATAGTTCCATCCAAATCGAATAGAATTGCTTTCATATTGTTAAATTTCCTTTCCTTCTGCCGATTCTCTCAAAAGTGCCGCCTGATAGAGTTCTTCCACGGTCTTTAATAAAATCGGATGTCTGTAATTCGGGCATAACTGCATCAGTGGCTTTAACACGAATACACGGTTTGCCATATCCACATGCGGGATGATTAACGCGTCATCCTCATAGATTTCCTTGTCATAAAAAATCAAATCCAAATCAAGCGTGCGCGGTCCCCAGTGTATCTCTCTGGTTCTGCCCTCCTGCTGTTCCGCCTCGTGCATCACAGCAAGAAGTTCCGACGGTGAAAGCAGTGTTTCCACATGGATTGCCCCGTTTAAGAAGGAATCCTGTTCCACTCCGCCATACGGAAGCGTCTCTATCATGTCAGAAACTTTTATGACACGGATTGCCGGATGTTTCTTCAGATAAGCAATTCCGTTTTCAATCGTCTTTCTCTTATCGCCCAGATTAGAGCCAACCGCAAGATAAGCCGTATGCCAGCTCCGCTCTATCGTTACCGACACATTTTCAAACGGCAGTCCAATCGGCGCATGAGGTTTACATAATTCTATTTTTACTCCCCAAAGCCCCCTCATCGAGAGAAGCATCGCCTCCGCAAGCTGCTCTGCGGCTGCCTCTATCAGTTTGTAGGTATGCTCTGTTAAAAACTTCGTGATAAAAGCGCACACTTCCCCATAGTTGATGGAGTCTTCCAGACAGTCACTCATTCCTGCCCTACGGCAGTCCAGTGATAACCAGGCATTCACATAAAAATCCTGTCCATCCCTTGTCTCCTCCGGGAACACGCCGTGATGCGCAAATACTTTGAGATTTGTGATTTTAATTGTGTCCATTCAAAATTGCCTCCGCCATCTTTATTGCGCGGTAATTCTCCTTCACATCATGTACCCGCACAAATGCGCAGTGCTTTTCTACCGCCATGACTGTTGTGACTAACGTTCCTTCCACGCGCTCTGCTGCCGGAAGGTCCAGTGTCAGCCCAATCACAGATTTTCTGGAAGTGCCAAGTAAAACCGGATAGCCAAACGAATGAAGCAGCTCTAAATGATGGATTGCCTCAAGATTGTTTTCGTAGGTTTTCGCGAACCCAACCCCCGGATCAAGGATAATCCTGTCCTCTGCAATTCCGGCTTTTTCTGCAATTACAACCGTCTCCCCAATGTCTTTTAACATATCATCTAAAAAGTTCTCATAATCCGCCTTTGCGCGGTTGTGCATCAGGCAGCATGCCGCACCGCTTTTTGCAATCACAGACGCCATCTTATCATCGTATTTTAATCCCCAGATGTCGTTGATTAAATCGGCACCGGCATCCAGTGCCGCCTCTGCAACCGCGCTCTTATAGGTATCAATGGAAACCGGCACGTCAAAACGCTCCCGCAGTGCCTTAATCACCGGCGCTGTGCGGGCAATCTCCTCCTCATCAGATATCTTTGTATAACCCGGTCTTGTGGATTCCCCACCCACATCAATAATTGCCGCTCCATCTGCAATCATCACCTCTGCATGGCGAAGTGCCGCATCTATCTGGTTATATTTTCCGCCATCCGAAAAGGAATCCGGTGTGACATTTAAAATTCCCATCACATACGTTTTGTTTTTGGTGTCAAATTCCTTTGTTCCTATTCTCATCCTGCTATCCATCCCTCTTCGTATTCTACTTTACCAGTGCAAAGAAACGGTTCTGTAATGCTTCGTTTCCTTCAAATTCCCCTCTTGCCGTAAATGTCACCGTCTTACTGCCCGGCTTCTTAACGCCGCGCATCGTCATGCACATATGCTCCGCCTCAATCATGACGATTGCCCCCTTCGGGTTCAGATATTCCATCAGCGCATCCGCAATCTGTGCCGTAAGCTGCTCCTGTAGCTGTGGGCGCTTTGCATAAACCTCCACGGTGCGTGCGAGCTTGCTTAAACCGACCACTTTTCCGTCCGGAATATATGCCACATGTGCTTTTCCGTAAAACGGCATCAGATGATGTTCACAGGTCGAGTAAAATATGATATCTTTTTCCACAACCATCTCGTTGTCCTTCGCATGAAAGGTACGTGACAGCGGCTCTTTTGCATCCTGCTCAAGTCCTGCAAAAATTTCCTCGTACATTCTTGCAACGCGGTCGGGCGTGTCGAGAAGCCCCTCCCGGTTCACATCCTCACCGATTCCTTCTAACAAAAGCCTCACGCCCTGCTTTATCTTTTCTTTATCTATCATAAATCCCACACCTTTCTGTGCGCGTCTTCCTGCCTTTTCTACTCATTGTTTACAGACACTGCCTGTCTTACCTCTGCCAGATAGGACAGAGAGCCGAATGCAAGCACAATTTCATCCCGTCCTGCCTGTTTTTGCGCAGTTTCCACCGCTTCCTCCACAGAGCTGCACGCCATCACCGATACTTTTTCCGCGGAATGATATCCGGCAAGAATGTTCTCCGCCGTTCCCGCAAGTGCCTCTGCCGCAAGCGCCCTCGGATTCTTCGGCGTCACCGTGTATACACGCTCTGCCGCAGGCAGCATGATTTTCAAAATTTTCTCATATTCTTTATCCGCAAGCACTCCTATTATATAAGTTATCCTGCGGTTTGTAAAATAATTTTGCAGTGTGGCATATAATTTTTCCGCGGCATCCTCGTTGTGTGCCCCGTCGATAATAAATAACGGCTCTTTTGCGATAATTTCAAATCTTCCGCTCCATCTTGCTTTTTGAATTCCCGCCTTTATGATTTCCGGGGAAAGATGAAGCACTTCCTTTAGGACAACGGCTGCAAGAAGGGAATTTTCAACCTGGTAAAGCCCTGTCATCGAAGTGGAAATTGTTCCGATTCCGGGACAATCATAGCTGCAGCCCTCCGGTGATGTCACAAGCTCTCTTATCTGTGCCCTGTCTGCCACAAAAAGAGGCGCATGCTTTTCCTCTGCCACTTTTGTAATTACTTCCATTGCCTCCGGTTTCTGGCAGATGGTGACAACCGGGCTGTCCGCCTTGATAATTCCCGCCTTTGCCCGTGCAATTTCTCCGAGCGTGTTTCCCAAAAATTTCATGTGGTCCATACTTATGGATGTAATGACAGCGCAGACCGGATGTGTCAGGATATTTGTGGCATCAAGTTCTCCTCCCATCCCGGTCTCAAGCAGGACATAATCACATTTTTTCTGATAAAAGAAGAGAAATGCCACAGCGGTTTCCACCTCAAATAAGGTGGGCTGCGACATTCCTTTTTCCGTCATCGCATCACAGGCACACTTCACCTGTGAAACGAGTGCTGCATATTCTTCCTGTGTGATGTTACATCCGTCCACCTGCCATACTTCAAGCGGGTCAAAGACTGCAGGAGACGTATAGCGTCCCACAACATAGCCAGCTTCCCTTAAAACAGCGGCAAGGTATGCTCCTACAGAGCCCTTGCCGTTTGTTCCTGCAATATGAATCACCGAAAGCTTTTCCTGGACGTTAGAAAGCTCCTGCATGAGATTTTCAATGCTTTCAAGCCCCAACACGCTTCCTTTTCCGGCAATCCGCGCACAATATGCCTTTGCTTTGTCATATGTCAATTCTATCATTTCTTTATCCCCTTGGTGTCACGGTTTCCGACGTGCAAACGATTCAGACTGACTTCTTTTCCCTTTACCTCGACACTCTTTGTATCCTCCGCTCCCAGAAGATAGATGGCAGAAAGTGCATCCCCGGCTCCAAGCTTCATTCCACGGACACCGACCGCCCCCTTCTTCTTCTCTGGAATCGTGTCTGTTTCAATTCGCAGGAAAAAGTCCTTCTCCGACTGCATGATAAGAGTTGTATTCTCTTCCACTGCATGTACCATCAGAACTTCATCGCCCTCTAACAGCTTGGTTGCCGCAGTCGTGCGCTTTGCAACGTTAAACTCTGCACCATCCACTAACTTTAACATGGCACTCTTTGTTCCAAACACCAGCCTGCTGTTGCAGATTGCCGCCAGGTTGATAATATAGATAAAGTTTTCCTCACTACTGTTGTAATTACTCAAATTATCAATCGGTGTTCCCTTATCGCGGAATTTTCCAAACGGAAGGTCCAACACCTTCAACAGATGCATCTGTCCCTTATTTGTAAAAATACAGATTTTGTCCGTGTTCTTACACTTAAGGACGTAGCGCTGTTCCGCATCCACTGCCTCTTTGTTGCGTTCATATGCCACCAAATCAATTGTTTTGGCATATCCGAAGCGATCCATTAAAAAGACAATGTCCATCTCCTCGAATTTCTTTTCTTCCACAACCGCTTCCTCAAGATTTGCAATCCGTGTTTTCCGCGGTTTTGCATATTCTTTCTTAAAATGCTCTAATTCCTTGATGATGACCTTTGCCATCGCACTGCGGTTTCCCAATATCTCCTGGTAATCCGCAATGTTCTTTAAGGTCTCCTCATGCTCTTTCATGAGCGCTTCGAGTTCAAGTCCAATCAGGCGGTACAGACGCATCTCAAGAATAGCGGATGCCTGTCTCTCGGTAAAGTGCAGTTTTGCGGCATCCTTTTTGGACTGCTCGGACTTAAACTTGATTCCATCCGTCATTCCCTGCGTCAGACAAGCCTTTGCATCTTTTACGTTCTTACTGCCTCTTAAAATCTCAATAATCAGGTCGATAACATTACATGCCTCGATAAGACCTTCCTGTATCTCCTTCTTATCAAGTTCCTTGGCAAGCAAAGTCTGATACTTTCTTGTTGCAAGCTCGTACTGGAAATTTACATGATGACGAATCATCGGTACAATTCCCATGGTTTCCGGTCTGCCGTCCGCAACCGCAAGCATATTGACACCAAACGTATCCTCTAATTTTGTTTTCTTATAGAGGAGGTTCTTTAAGTTCTCGACATCCGCACCCTTGCGCAGTTCAAGCACAATGCGGATTCCCTCTTTGGACGACTGGTTTGTGATATCTACAATATCATTCGTCTTCTTACTCTCTACAAGCCCGTAAACATCATTTAAGAACTTTCCGATATTCGCGCCTATCATTGTGTAGGGAATTTCTGTGATGACCAGACGGTCTTTTCCGTTCTTTCCCTTCTCAAGCTCCACTTTTCCACGGATTTTAATTTTGCCTACACCTGTAGAATAGATTGCCGCAAGTTCATCCTGATTGGCAACAATTCCTCCGGTCGGAAAATCCGGTCCGGGAATGTATTTCATCATCTGCATCGTGTTGATATCCGGGTTCTTCATATATGCGATGACCCCGTCCATCACCTCTCCAAAGTTGTGCGGCGGAATACTTGTCGTCATACCTACCGCAATTCCCTCGGCACCGTTTAACAGAAGGTTCGGCACCTTGACCGGAAGCACCTCCGGCTCCTTTTCGGTCTCATCAAAGTTCGGTACAAAATCTACCACGTCCTTGTCTAAGTCCGCAAGATAGGCTTCCTGGGTCAGCTTATGAAGTCTTGCCTCCGTATAACGCATGGCAGCGGCCCCGTCTCCCTCTATGGAACCGAAGTTTCCGTGCCCATCCACAAGCGGCTGTCCCATCTTAAAATCCTGTGCTAAGACAACCAGTGCTCCGTAAATAGAACTGTCTCCGTGCGGGTGATATTTACCCATCGTATCCCCGACAATACGCGCACATTTACGGTAAGGCTTGTCATAGCGGATTCCAAGTTCATACATATCGTACAGCGTTCTTCGCTGTACCGGTTTTAATCCGTCCCTCACATCCGGAAGTGCTCGTGATACAATGACACTCATCGCATAGTCAATATAAGATTTCTGCATCAATTCCGAATATTCTGTATGGATAATCTGTTCCTGCTCGTTCATGTCTTTTCATTCCTTCCGCAGCACAAAGGCGCTCTACGCAATCGTATCGAGTTCTGCGTCCTTCGCGTGCTCATAAATATAGGTCTTACGGGGTGCTACTTCATTTCCCATCAAAAGTTCTGTGATATCGGATGCCATTCTGCCATCCTCAATCTCAATCCGTTTCAAAAGACGGCGGCTCGGGTCTAATGTCGTCTCCCAGAGCTGCTCCGCATCCATCTCACCGAGGCCTTTGTAGCGCTGTAGGGTAAAACTTCCCTTGTGGGTCTTGCGGTAATTCTCAAGTGCCGCGTCATCGTAGAGATACTCTTCCTCTCCCTTTGACGGAATTGCCTTGTAAAGCGGCGGCATTGCGACATACACATGTCCTTCATAAATCAGCTCCGGCATAAAACGGTAAAATAAGGTCAGTAACAACGTGGAAATGTGTGCACCGTCCACATCGGCATCTGCCATGATGATAATCTTATCGTAACGCAGCTTCGTGATATCAAAATCATTTCCATATCCTTCTGAGAAACCGCATCCAAACGCGTTAATCATCGTCTTGATTTCTGCGTTGGCAAGAATTTTATCGATGCTCGCCTTCTCCACATTCAAAATCTTACCACGAATCGGCAGGATTGCCTGGAAATTGCGGTCTCGTGCAGTCTTTGCAGAACCGCCTGCGGAATCTCCCTCCACGATAAAAATCTCACAGATAGAGGCATCTCTGCTCTCACAGTTTGCTAACTTTCCATTGGAATCAAACGAAAACTTCTGTTTCGTCAAAAGATTCGTCTTCGCCTTTTCTTCTGTCTTACGGATTTTTGCCGCCTTCTCCGCACAGGAAATAACGGTCTTTAACGTATCAAGATTCTTGTCGAAGAAAAGCTGGATTTCATCGCCGGTCACCTTCGCCGTTGCGCGTGACGCATCCTGATTGTCAAGCTTTGTCTTGGTCTGTCCCTCAAAACGCGGGTCCGGATGTTTGATGGAAACGACAGCTGTCATTCCGTTTCGCACGTCGGCTCCGGTAAAGTTTGCATCTTTTTCCTTTAAAATTCCAAGCTCTCTCGCATAGGAATTAATCACCGTTGTAAACACGGTCTTAAAGCCGGTAATATGCGTTCCGCCTTCCGCATTAAAAATATTGTTACAGAATCCCATAATATTTTCATGGAATTCATTCGTATACTGAAATGCTGCCTCTACCGTAATTCCCTCGGATTCACCCTTAAAATAGACAACGTCATGAAGCGTTTCCGTGTTGTGGTTCAAATCCTTGACAAATCCGCGGATTCCCTCTTCCTCATGATAGACGATATGCTCGACCTCGTCTCCCCGTCTGTCTTCATAGATAATCGTCAGCTCCGGGTTTAAGTATGCCGTCTCGTGCATACGGCTCTTGATTTCATCTTCCTTAAAACGGGTCTTTTCAAAAATTTCCGGGTCTGGAAGGAAATTTACTTTTGTTCCGGTCTTTTTCGTTTTTCCAATCTTCGGAAGCAGACCGTTTTCAAGCTCGACCGTAGGAACACCACGCTCATAACGGTCGTGATGGATATAACCATCCCTGCTGATTTCCACGTCCATATAAGTAGAGAGCGCATTTACGACAGACGAACCGACACCGTGGAGACCACCGCTTGTCTTGTACGCAGAATCGTCAAACTTGCCTCCGGCATGAAGTGTCGTGTATACAAGACGTGCCGCAGAAATTCCTTTCTCGTGCATTCCAACCGGAACACCTCGTCCGTTATCTTCCACCGTACAGGAACCGTTTGCCTCAAGCGTCACCCAGATGGTATCGCAGGCACCCGCAAGGTGTTCGTCCACCGCGTTGTCCACGATTTCGTAGATTAAATGATTGAGTCCCTTTCTCGAAACACTTCCGATATACATTCCCGGTCTTTTGCGGACTGCCTCGAGTCCCTCCAACACCGATATGCTGTGCTCATCATAAGATGTTTTTGCCATAAATCTGCCCAACCTTTCAATCTGCTTTCTGATAATTCATATGTGCCAGTACCATCATCGCAATCTTAAAGGTCATGGCATCATCAAATTTCCGGATATCCAGACCAATCGCTTTTTCCAGACGCTCCAGACGGTACACTAACGTATTGCGGTGCACATAAAGCTGTCTCGCTGTTTCTGAGATATTCAGATTATTTTCAAAAAATTTCTGGATTGTACCGGATATTTCTTCGTTAAAGACATCTGGCACTTCCTCTCCAAATACTTCATGGATAAACATTTCGCATAAACTCATCGGAAGCTGATAAATCAGACGTCCGATGCCAAGATAGCGGTATGCGATGGTCTCCTTATCCGCATAAAAAATCTTTCCGACTTCAAGTGCCATCTTTGCTTCCTGATAGGATTTTGCAATATCCGGCAGATTATTCACACGGTTTCCGTAACCGACGCGAACACGCACCATCGCCTCCGCGTGCAGGTTGTCCACAATCATATCCGCAAGCGTCTTTAAATCGTGATCCTCTTTCATATCTCTGGTATCTTTAATGAGAATAATACTGCTGTCATCAATCTCTGTCACAAAATCCCTGGTTTTGCTGGCAAAAAGATTCTTGACCAGTTCTAACGCTGTCGCATCCTTCTTATTCTCGAACCCTATCACATAAACAACGCGCTCTGCCTGTTCAATATGCAGCTTCTGCGCTTTATTGTACATATCCACAACCAGCATATTGCCCAGCAGGATATTCTGCATGAAGTTATTCCGGTCAAACTGCTCCATATAGCTGGAAACGAGATTTCGAATCTGGCAGACCGCAAGTCTGCCTACCATATACGCATCCTCCGCAGACGCTTTTGTCAGAAGGACATACTCCAGCTCGCCCTCCACCATAACCTTAAAGAAATGACAGCCTGCGACCATCTGGCTCTCCGCCATCGACTCTGCAAACGAAAGCACCGCATGTTCAAAATTCTCCTGCGGTTCAAAGGTTGCAGCCGTCAGCTTTCCCTTTTCTGTATAAAGTGCCAGATCAATTCTTGATATTTCTTTTATCTCGTCCAATGCGGCCTGAATCTTGTGTGTTGAAATCATCGAAACCAGTCCTTTCTATCAATACAGTAGTATATCCCCCTATCTTATACGAAGCTCCAGCGAAAATTCCTATAAGATAAAAAAGAATCTCGCCCGTGAGATTCTCTACCCGCTTTCATGTCTATGACCCATTTTACCGAATCTGTTTGAAATTGTCAAGTGAGATTCGCAAAAAACAGAACAAAAGTTCGTTTTTCTTTCCTATGAATTAAAAAGGCTGCCGCATTACTGCGGCAGCCTTTGTCGTTTCTTTCAACAAGACTAGTTTGTAATTGTCTGCTCTGTCTCTTTGTCGAATACGTGAATCTTCTCCGGATCAATTGCAAGTGTGATGTGGTCACCCATACGTGCAGTTGTTCTGGAATCAACTTTAGCGGTCATGTTAGCGCCGCCTGCCTTGAAGTATAATAATACCTCAGAACCAAGTAACTCGTATCCTGTGATATCTGCCTCGAAAGCACTGTCTCTGTGAGCTTCAATCTCGATTTCAGAATCAGCGATTGCTTCTGGTCTGATACCCATAACAACGGTCTTTCCGTCATATTTTCCATCGATTAATTTCTTAGCTTTTGCCGGAGGAAGAACGATTGTAGTCTTATCGAAGGTAAGAGATACTTTGTCGCCTTCTACCTTGCATGCTGCATCTACGAAGTTCATCTGCGGAGATCCGATAAATCCTGCAACGAACAGGTTGTTCGGCTCGTTGTAAAGTTTCTGCGGAGAATCTACCTGCATGATAACACCATCTTTTAATACAACGATTCTGGTACCTAAGGTCATAGCCTCGGTCTGGTCATGTGTTACATAGATGATGGTAGCTTTTAATCTGTTATGTAAAGCTGCAATCTCAGAACGCATCTGTACACGAAGTTTTGCATCCAGGTTGGATAACGGCTCATCCATAAGGAATACCTTAGGATTACGAACGATTGCACGTCCCATGGCAACACGCTGTCTCTGTCCACCGGAAAGAGCCTTCGGCTTACGGTCTAATAATTTCTCAAGGTCAAGGATTTTAGCTGCTTCTTCAACTTTTTTCTTGATTTCTTCCTTCGGAACTTTTCTTAACTTTAATCCGAATGCCATGTTGTCGAATACGGTCATATGCGGATACAGAGCGTAGTTCTGGAATACCATTGCGATATCACGGTCTTTCGGCTCTA
>ENA-UOJA01000445-UOJA01000445.1-human-gut-metagenome-genome-assembly--contig:-C19-NODE-445-length-40562-cov-7.326191_pt1 | contig 40562 bp, 35 predicted proteins | sample MGYA00242337_ERZ723884 | MGnify/ENA metagenome assembly ERZ723884
ATTCCATTAACTCTTTTGTCGTAAGATTCTTCGTATATTCTTTATAAATATCTGGCAAATCCGATATTTTATGTTCTTCCGGATTATAGATTCCTTCTATCAGGGCAATACAATGAAGTAATATTTCAAGATTATCTCTGGTAATTCGGCCAAGTGGTCTTATTGTTGCCCAGTATCCAATGGTATCCCCATCGCAGCTAAACATATTTTCCCAGGTACTTTTATAAAGCCCTATTACATCTTCCTTTGATTCAATATGTACCGTATCATCCTTTAATTTCACTTCGACCACTTCGTGATTTTTCCTGTTTTCCTCAGCTTTATCAATAGCATACTGGAAAATACTATTCTTAATCGTATCTGCACAGGTAAGCCTTACTCCTGCACTATTGACCGTATCAAAAATTGCCTGTTCATTCTCATCCGCTTCCAAATCAATTTTTACAAGAATCTTCGCATTTTGATTCTGTAAAAGTTCCCATAGCCTGGACGTTTTCTCTTCGTCTTTGTCCAGATATTTGCAAAAGAATTTATAACATTGAAGAATACCATCAGAGGCTTTCTTCTCTTTGGATGCTTCTTCTGCCAAAACGATACCATCCAGTTTATCTGACATTTCGCCATGAATCACTTTGCCAAAGGCAGGTGAATCAACAAGTGAGTGCTGAATTTTAGCCTTTCTGACCGCACTGATGCTCTTCTCTTTATAAAACAGCATATCCTGCATCTGCTTCTTCAAGTCTGCCTGTATTTCGTCATCATAGGTACTTAATGGTAAATTGTCATAGCATGCACGTAAAAGCACACTTAACGTAGTAAGTCTCTGTTGTCCGTCAATCAATGACCATCTTGGTATTTCTCCACTCTCAGTCTTAATTGCTTTAAGAATAATAGAACCCAGAAAATGACTGCTTTTTTCATCCAGCAAATCTTCTATTAAATCTCTCCAGTTATCCTTATTCCAGACATAACCTCTCTGGAAGAACGGTATTTCAATTCTAATCGGTCCATTCATAAAAGTAAATGACTTCTCATGTGCTTCCATTATTACGTACTCCTTTGTACTCTTATACTACGATTTTCATCACCTATCACTATTATTTTGCCATAATTTTCTATTTTTTCAAGATTTATGACAAAAAAAGAGACCGTTTTATTCCGGCCCCTCTTTTCTCCTACAATTTTCCACCGTACACCATATTTATCTGCCATCTCCTTAATTTCTGTCTGGTTTAAAATCACACCGTATGCAATCGGGGAATGTGGCTCTACCGCAATCTCATTTTTCCTGCAAAACGTAACCAAATCCATCGGCGTATTGCTGATACCTTCGTCAACACCACGCTCATAAGCATATTGTCAAGCGTAGGTGTCATATTTCTACATATTACTACACATAAGGTATCTCCCAAAAGTCACAGATTACTTGTCGCATGAAGAATATGTAAAATCAACATGAAATCTTTTATTTATCATATAGAAACTCTTCTGGAAGAGTAACATTAAAATCTTTAGCCAGATGTCTGAAATCATCAGGTGTAATTGTCTGCAGTTTATCAGGTCTCATTGACAGCATTTTTACCAGAATCTCTGCTGATTTTTCTGCTGTATGCATGAGTCCAAATGTAAGATCAAAATCCTCCCCTGCGGCAAACATTCCATGATGTGCCCATATGGCAAGATCATATTTCTTCATAAGCTCACTTGTCGCTACTGCAATTTCTCTTCCTCCCGGAACCATCCATGGAACTACACCGATTCCATCAGGAAATACTACCGGACACTCTGTTGCCATTTCCCAAAGCTCTCTTGTAAAGACTTTATCCTCAAGCGGAAGAACAAATGTAAGCGCTATGATGTTAGTTGTATGTGCATGATATACTACTCTGTAATTTGGATTCTTAAGCTTCTTTACCTCGAGATTCATAAGGTGGCTTGGCAGTTCACTTGTTGGTCTTCCACCATTTACAAGCCCCCATACGATACGGTAGTTTTCGCCCTTTTCATCAAGCTCTATCATACAGATGGAATCCTCCGGTTTGATTATCACGTTTCTGAAATATTTTCCGCTTCCTGTCACAAGAAAATACTCTCCTGCAAGATTTGGCACTGTTGTTCCGATTGGCTGCCACTCTTTTGGCTCAAAATTTTCTTTTACTGACTCTACCTCATCTGCCTTCACACGATATGAAAGGTTTCCGCCGTTTCTTTCGTGCCAGCCCTGCTCCCATCCGTCATTTGCCATACGTATAAATCCTTTTACAAATTCTGCATCTAAAAATTTCATGATATTTTCCTCACTTTTCTACTATATTTAAACTATTATTTTGTACCTGATTACCTGCATACAATATCAACCGGCACATCCAGTATCTTTGCCACCTTGAGTATTGTATCGATATGTCTGCCAACCGCTGCTGCCATGTGATGTGTAGGTCCTGCTTCGCTCCAACGGTTACAAAATTCTCTTGCTCCGATTGAAAAGCGCGTTCTCATATTTGTATCTCCAAATGTGAATATCGGACCATCCTCGTTTACGCCCTCTGCCACAACAAACTTAAATTTTCCGTTCATATCCTGAGTGATTCCAAGATATGTTACATCTCCGACCGGCGGATAAAACTGTGTCAGATATCCACCGCCTGTTTTCCCGTGAAATACGTCCACAATTTTCATGGTTGGCTTTTTCGCCTGTGAAATATCCGCATCTCCTGAACCTGAATGGCCTATAATACAGATATCCTCATTAAAATCAATAGAATACATCTCCGAAAGCTGTCCTGTTCCGGCAATTGTCTTTAAGATGCTCATCGCCATGGCAACCTTGATATCTCCCTCCACTGCACAGGCTGTTCCCTGCTTTATCAGCATTGAAAACGCCGGTATCAGCATACTGTCAAGCTTTCCTGCTATTCCCTGGGCAAAACCGTCATAATGAGAGGCTATCATACCAAGTTCTTCTTCCTTTACCCATTCCTCAAATGCCACAACATATCTTGCCATATCCCATACAGTCTCAACTGTAGCTACTTTTCCGGTCTTGTCCGGTGCTATATCAAATGTCGCAAGTATATCCTCAGCCTTTGCCCTGATTGCATTCTCATCTGTGATATGGTCAGCGATTGCCCACATTTTCTCCCAGTCAAACTGCTTAGTGTAAAGACCCATGCGGTTATACAGATTTGTCTCATCAATGTACAGATCCATCATTCCCGGATAAGGTCTTCCAATCTGCGCGATATTGGTATAGCGGAATCTCCTTCTGACCTGGGCTGCCTTACACCACTGTGCTATCTCCACTGCCACGTAGTCGTCTCCGCCTTCCACTACGCCCGTAATTACTGCATGTCTCTTGCCTGCTCTCTCAAGGTCTGCAACCATCTCTCCCACTGCCCCGCATGCGTACAGCTCACCAAGCCATTTCGGTGTGTCCGTATTTGCATAATCCGGTGCCTTGAGCTTTTGAACATTCACAAGAACAACCGGCACATTTAAATCTCTGATTGCAGGAAGCATATTGTAGCTTGTGGCATATGTAAGAAGCTGTAAAATTACCAGATCTACATCCGCTGCCCTGAATTTGTCTCCTGCCTTCATGGAAAGCTCTTTTGTGGTAACAATTCCACCATCCACCAGCTCAACGGAATCCGGTATCGTCTTTTTAAAGGCCTCATACTGTGCCTCAAACTCAGGAACGAGTGTTGGAAACTGTGGCAGGTATGCGCCGAGTGCTATCGAAAATACACCAACTCTTGCTTTTGTCTCTACTAACATTTGTTTTCTCCCTTCTTTGTGATAGCAATTTGTATTTATCATTTATAGATTCAGACTATATTCTTTTATTTCAAAAGAATCGAAAATGCACTGTCTTGCAGCTTTTAAATCGCATAGCTCCTTAGCAGCAATCATTTGTGAAGCTATATTTCCTATCGCAGTGGCTTCGCCCGGTCCCGCATAAACAGTCATTCCTGTTTCCTTTGCGGTAAGTTTATTCAGGTAAGCCGCATTAGAGCCTCCACCTACTACATATATATGGGAATACTTCTTTCCTGTCAGCTCCTCTATCTCGTGAGCAGTCCCAGCATAGCATTTTGCCAGGCTGTTATAGATAACGGCTGCCACCTCTGCGGCCGACTGTGGAATCTGCTGCCCACTCTCACTGCAGGCTTTTTTTACTTCCTCTGTCATGTTTTCCGGTGCTAAGAATCTGTCATCGTTTGCATCCACCACTGATTTTATGTCCTCTTTTGCTGCCATTTCACATATTTCAGCAAAGCTCATATCCTGTGCGATTTCTTTCTTTACCGACTGTATCATCCACAGTCCCATAATATTTTTCAGGTAACGGAATCTGTAATCATAACCGCCTTCGTTTGTCAGATTACACTTCATGCTGTCCGCTGTACAGTCTGCTGCTTTAAGCTCTGTTCCCATGAGTGACCATGTTCCTGAGCTGATATACAAAGCATCATCCTCCTGCGTTGGAATAGCCATAACAGCAGACGCCGTATCGTGGGTTGGCGGGAGAATGACCTTGCAGTTGAATCCCACCTTTTTCTGAATGGAATTTGTTAAGTCTCCCAGCTCATATCCCGGATTCTTTATTTCTAAAAACAGTTCCTGTGGATATCCAAGCTTATCTATGAGCTGATAATCCCAGTCCCTGGTAGTTGCATTTACCAGCTGGGTAGTTGTTGCGTTTGTATATTCCTGAGCCCTTTTCCCTGTTAAAAGGAAATGAAAGTAATCAGGTATCATAAGCATTGTCTTTGCTTTTGAAAACAATTGTGGATTTTGCTTTTTTACAGCCATCAGCTGATAAATAGTATTAAAGTTCTGCTTCTGAATTCCTGTTCTTGTGTACAGTTCTGTCTCCGATACAAACTGATACACTGCTTTGTCAATGTCTTTTGTTCTGTCATCCCTGTAGGCAGCCGCATCTCCGAGCATTTTGTCGTTTTCATCTAACAGGACAAAATCCACAGCCCATGTGTCAATTCCCATGCTGTGAGGAATTTTCCCCATTTCCAGACACTTTTTCATGCCTGTAAGTATTTCCTCAAAAAGCCTGTCCACTTCCCACACCTTATGCCCCGCTTTTTCTGTCATGCTGTTTGGAAAGCGGTAGATTTCCTCAAGCACCATCTTTCCATTTTCCATGTGTGCAAGCATGTGTCTGCCGCTTGAAGCGCCAATGTCAACAGCAAGATAATATCTTGTATCCATATGTGCGTTCCTTTCTGTTTGTTCTCAGTGGTTCTGAATAGTTCCCCGTTTTCTATACTCAATATAGCAAAAATAAGGACAGTTTTTTAGAACCTCATTAGTTCAAAAAACTGTCCTTATTTTCCATTTTTTATCGTTTTTTATTTAATTTTTCTTTCCTGTATTTATGCGGGGTCATCCCGTAACGCTCCTTAAATTGCCTGAAAAAATAGCTTTGATTCTCATACCCGACATCAAGGGCTATTTCTTCAATCGAAAGCTTTGTATCGCACAGCAGATGAACCGCCATCTGAAATCTTTTTCTTTGCAGAAGCTCTTTAAAATTGTATCCGGTTTTTTGCTTTATCAGTTTGCTTAAGGCAGTTATAGACTGATGCGTATCTTCTGCAATTCTCATCAGACTTGCATTTTTACAATCGCTGTTAATATATCCGAGCACTGCCTGGACTACTGTCTCCTTATAGTCCATAGAAGAGTTATGGCTTAGATTTTCCAGATGATTCAGAAGATACAAAAATACAATTCCCATGGAATATTGGTTTATGATATCTTCGTTTGCATATCCGTGCAGCATGGATTCCACCATGTTTTCCATAAGGTTTTCAACCTGCTCATTTTCCTGAAGTCGAAACAGAAGGTAATGCGACACCGGATCCTTTTGTCTGAATACGCTTGTCACAAACCGGGCAAGAACATTTTCCCCGCCAAGCATAGATAAGGGTACCTCAAAGAATTCAGGCAGTGCGATAAAATTTATGCCTATGTCCTGATAATCCGCTCTTTTTATCGAATGCACTACCTGTTGGTTCAGCATCAGAACATCACCCTTATGAAGCACTAATTCCTTTCCCTCTATGAAATGCGTAATGCTGCCCTGTGCCACATACATAATCTCTACATAATTGTGTCTGTGTTCAGGGAAATCGACAAAGCGGCTATGTGGGCGTACCGTAATAAGCTGTCCTCTTTTAAGCAGCAGCTCCCTGTCTATTTCCCCTATCTGTTCCTTTGCATACAATTGTTTTTCGATATCACCCTGACCAGCAAGATATTTCTGTTCTTCTTCGGATATCTTCATCAGTTCATCTAACAGCTTCTGCTTCATGTACCTCTTCTTTCTCAGGGAGAACCATCACAGCTGTTGTATTAGCCGGAACTTCTACATGGACATGGATTTTCCATTCTTGCAGGATGTATTTGCCACAATCCTTCCGTAAACAGATTCAAACTCTGTGCCCCATTCTTCAATATCTTTTACAAACATTGGTTTTACCTGGAATTTCTTATATCCCGGCTCTAACTGGAATAATCCGGCAATCTTACAGTACATCCTTGCCAAAATTATGTGAAATCTGCCTTGAATTCCTGCCCATTGATATCTCCAATACACAGGCTGTTACGATTTTTCTTCTTTACCTGATACAAAAGCGTATCCGCCGCATGAAGGAAATCCCAGATTCTGTTTCCATCTTTTGGAATGCTGTGATAAATTCCCTGTGAAATCGTAACCGTCGGGTATACATCCGAATACAGATGTTCCAGATTTAATCTCATCACTTCCTGTCTGAGTCTTTCGGCGCATTCAAACACTTCCTTTTCACTCATACCGTTATAGATAATAACAACTTCGTCTCCTCCATAGCGGGCACAGAAAATTTTTTCATTTTCCATCCCTCTTAACAGGTTCGCAACTGCTTTCACACACTCGTCTCCTGCCTGATGTCCGTAATTATCGTTGTACTGTTTGAAATAATCAATGTCGAGTATTTCAAATGACAGCGGCTGCCCGTTTGCAAGACATTTCTCCAGCACTTTATATTTGCCATAGTATTTAAGTTTAAGAGACAACAGTTTCCGCTGTAAGTTTACAATTCCAGTCTGTTCTACGGTTTCTTCCAACTGACCCAGCAGTTCTAACAGCACATCTTCACGCCCGATATCAAGCATTAATCCGCCGAAATCATAGAGGTCATCAAACAAATCAAGTATCAGTACCTTATCGGAAAGACGCTGTCTGATATCGTCAATGCACGCATCCCGAAGTGTCGTCTCACCGGAAAGCTGGTAATACCTGGTCTTCATACAATCAATATAAATATAGTCCATATTTCTAAAATAGGGCTTGCACTCTGTATCTAACTTTTCAAGATAATCTTCTGCACCCTCCAGATTTCCGCACTGAATATAACAGGTTGCAAGATTACTGTAAATCATAATCAGGCTCGCAATACTCCGCTTGTTCTCAGGTGTGTTCATATAATTCTGGTACGCACGCCCAAAATAGTGCTGTGCTTCCCGGAATACCTTGTTTTCCAGATAAAGATATCCAAGATTCATCTTTATCATACTCTCTACCTTATTGACCCCATAGCGTGCACAGTAATTTAAACCGGTCAGGTAATAATCCACTGCGAGAGACGGATTTCCTTTATTTACAGACATAATTGCAAGCAGATTATAGGATCTCCCGACCAGTTCCCACTGTCCGGACTAATCCAGATAACCAATTGCCTTTGCAATATTAAGGCTCATATTCTGCGAATCATTTAACATATAATAATTTGCGCCTCTGTAATAATGCACAAAACCAAGCAGACGAACATCATCCGTCTTTCTGGCATATTCTTCAATCTCTGCACAACATTCCAACACACGTGCGGTATCTTTGCCACACTTCTCCAAAACCTCCTGCTCCAACGCTTTCACTTTATTGCAAGATTCGTGCATTTCCATGCAGTATTCCTCTCTTATCCCCTATTATTTACTGGTAATTCTTAACATTCGTGCTGTCTACTTTTTCAAATGGAACCCAGACATACTTTCCGTCTTCCGAAACGCCCTCAAGATTTGAGATACTGCTTCCAGACGCAAGCGCAAGTGCCGTCTGAACTGCCATCTCTCCCTGTCCAACCGCTGACTGATAAACGGTAAATGCCATTTTGCCAGTCGCAATAGCGGCACAGCCATCTGCGGTTGCATCGATTCCAAGCACCAGAATGTCGCTTCTGCCAGCCGCCTCGCACGCTTCTAACACACCAAGTGCCATCGAATCGTTATTACAGACTGCCACATCACAATCCTGTCCTGTCTTTAAAAAGAGTTCAAACATCTCCTTTGCCTGCGCCTGATCCCAGTTTGCATTATCCTCAAACACATAATGGATGGTTTTACCAGAATCATTTAACGTGTCCTTAAGTGCATTTGACCGCCCCTTTGTTGCAGAGTGGCTCTTCGCTCCTTTTAACAACGCAACGCTAATTTCATTTGCAGAGGAAAACTGCTCTAAAATATACTCCGCCTGATACTGTCCTGCCACTTTTTCATCTGACCCCACATACATATAACGCCCTGACTCCAGTCTTGATTCATCCGGACAACTATTAAAAAATACAATGGGCAAATCTCCCGCAAGTGCTTCCAGTTCCAACGTAGTATCAGCATCCACCGGGCCGCACAAAATAACATCATAATTTTCCGCTACTGCTTTTTTGATATGCTCCACCTGATTTTCAATAGAATTCTCGGCATCAAAAATATCTAATGTTGCTCCGTTTGCCTCGGCTGTCGCTTTTGCCTGTTGCGCAAGCGCACTTCGGAATGTGTCCGCCTGTGAAAGAGATAGAAGTATCCGGATTCCGTTTCCGTTCGCTGCCGCATTTCCTGTTGTCTGTCCACAGCCGGCAAGACAGCCGGTCAGCAATATCAGACACATAATCAAACATAATCCTTTTTTCATTTCGCGCTTCCTCCCTTATATCCGAAACTGTTTTACCTGATCTGCCAGCTGGTCTGCCGACGTCGCAAGATTTTCGGCTTCTGATTCCACCTGTCCGCTGTTCTTGGAAATGTTCTTTGCCTGCTGCAGCATAGATTCTGATGTTGCCAAAATCTCATCAGAGCTTGCCGCCTGCTCTTCCGAAATAGCCGCTACATTTGTAGCAACCTGGTCAACCTGATTAATCTTATCCACAACGCCGCGGATGAGTGCGTTGGTATCCTGAATATTCTGGAAGATACTGTCAAATGTATCAACCGCCGTATGAATCAGCTCCGCACTTCCGGAAATTGCGCCTGCGCTGTCTCCTGCCTGACGTACCGCGTCTTCCACAAGACGGTTGATTTCCGTAATCAGTTCCGTAATATGTGCAACTGAATCCGCACTGTTCTTCGCAAGCGTTCCAATTTCAGTTGCAACAACCGCAAATCCTCTTCCTGCCTCTCCGGCTCTTGCAGCCTCAATCGATGCATTTAAAGACAGCAGATTTGTTTCATCTGCGATATCGCCAATCAATTTGATAATCTGAACAATCTCACCGGAGGCTGTTCCAACCTTATTAACTGCTTCTTCGAGATTACGGATAGACACTTCAATATTATCCAGTGCTTCTCCGACACGTTCCATATCCTTACGTCCTTTTTCGGATATCTGCACGGTCTCTAACATCTTATTCTCAACCATATCACTGTCTGTCTTGGTATCTGCTGCCACACCTGCAAGCTGTGTAGCATTCTGCGCAATCTCATTGACAGAAACAGAGAGCTGGTCAACCGTTGCATTCAGTTCGCCCATCGACTGTGACTGGATACCGGCAGCAGAATTCATTTCACCGGAAACATTCTTACTGGTATCTGCCTGATTTTTGAGTTTTCCGGAGACATCGCCCATCTCTGTAATCATCTGTTTCATAGAGCCGATAAAACGATTGACGCTCTGTCCCATCACTGCAATTTCATCGTTTCCTCTGCTGTTAATCGATACAGTAAAATCACCATCTGTCATCGTTGTGATTACCTTTGTTATTTCTTTTACCGGTTTGATGACAACATGGGTCAGCCGCTCAATGAGAATACATAACAATACCATACATACAATACTGATGACAATCATAATGGTACGAAGCTGTGCCAGGTCCGCAAGCACTTCGCTTGTTGGAATGTAAGAGACAAGAAGCCAGTCTGTTCCTTCCACTTCCTCAAAAACGGTCATGTTGCCGTCTAAGGTTGTAAAACTATAATCTTTTGCCACAATCTTTTCAGCAGCCAGTCGATAGAAATTGCTCTGACCGTCTGTGCCAAGGGTCTGTGAAATAAGGCTGCTGTCACGGTTTGCCAGAATTTTTGCACTGTTTTTATCTACCAAAAATGCCTCTGCATCGTTCATCTCAATAAACGAGTTTACAATAACTGCAATACGGTCCAGAGTCATATCGGCAGAAATCACACGGATATGATTGGAACCATCGTTTAAAATACCAGACGCACTGATTACATTTACCCCCTGCGCATTCTGGTACGCTGTGCCAACTGCCATATTTACTCTGGTGAGGCCCTCCCGATACCAGGTACTTTCCGTCGGGTTTGCTTCCTGCTTGTCGGAATCCTCTGCTTTTATCAGTTTTCCGCTCTCATCTGCGACATAAAGTCCATCCGGATAATTGTCATTATATCCGTAATAACCATTTAAAATCGTCTGCAGCTGTGCATCATCCGGATGAAGCTTTTCAATGGTTTCCTTTGCCATCTGAAAAGATGCCAGGTTTTCATTCAGCCATCCCTCAATACTTGATGCCTGATTTGCAACAGAAGATTCCAAGAGATTCTTGGAATACCGCTCAATAATCTTTGCCGACATCTGATATGCAACAATAACAAGAACTGCTACAATCACCATTACAACCGGAATGATGATTCCTAACAATTTTGTTTTAATAGAGATAATCTTTTGTCTTTTCATATACCATTCCCCTTTTATCAAAAATAATCACTACCTATAATTATAATATTGTTTTATTTTTCGTCAATATTATATAGATATATTTTCCTATATCAAATCTGGAAAAAGCGTTCTAACTTAAAATAAGCCGGCGCACTTTCCGGCTTATTTTAAATCATTTTATTCTGCTATTTATTTACAACCTTAATTCCTTCTGCCGCGCCCTTCTTTCTAAACAGGCTCTTATATGTAGTCGTCTTGTCCTTCGGAACTTTAAATGTACATTTGGCTTTCACACCCTTGAAGGCAGCATCCCCAACATTTTTCTCCGTTAAGCCGGAAGTATTCACCGTAACTGTCTCAAGTGATGCACATCCTTCAAACGCAGAACTGCCAATTTTCTTCACATTGCTTCCTATCGTCAGCGTTTTCAGCTTTTTATTGCCCTTAAATGCTTTGCTTTCAATCTGTGTTACCTTATAAGTCACATTTCCGATTTTAACGTTCTCCGGAATGGTAACTTTCGTGACAGAAGAAGAAGTGGCACCGCATACAATAAGATTTCTGGATTTCAACTGCATCTTTGCATTTCCGGATGTCATAAAGATTGTTCCACCCTTAATTGCAATTGACTGCTTGCTTCCCGCTTCGCTTACCTTGTTATCATTACTGATTGTAACCGTTCCTTTTGCGATATAAATTCCCTCGGTCTTTGTTTTCTTTATGGTGTTTGCGGCAAGTGATGCCTTTCCACTGCATACCCGGATTCCATTTCCCTTAGAAACAGTATCAATCGTATTTCCCTTTACGGTTGCATTTTCTTTTTTACCATCAAGATAAATTCCACATGCCGCAGACTTGGAAATTTTGTTATTGGTAATTTTCACTTTTGCATTCTTGATATAAATTCCCTGCTTTTTCGCTGAAGTAAGGGTATTGTTCGCTACTGTCAGTGTTTTCTTTGTCTTTTCTGCATTAATATTGGCAGACTTCGAAGACTTCACCGTATTGTAGCATATATTTGAAACGTTTGTTCCCTCTTTTACATAAATACCGTTTACACCCGCCTTATCTATCGTATTTCCGGTTTTCTTTTTTTCTCCTATGTATTTTACGGCTGCCTTTCCAGACACCTCAATACCATTTTTCTTTGCAGACGTAACCGTATTCTCATTCATACTTGAGATATTTGCTTTTCCTGAAACAAGAATTCCATCACCGGAAAGTGTGGTTTTAACAGTATTCTTCCGGATGGTTCCCTTTCCATTCTCTACCTGAATTGCAGTAGCGGCCGATTTGTTAATCTTGTTGGAAGTAATGGCAATTTCAGAACCGGATACATAAATTCCACGTTCTTTTCCGTTTGAAATTGTGTTGCTTGTTATCTTCGTCTTTGAAGCAGCGTTCACTACACGGATAGAGGTACTGCCTGTCTGTTCTATCTTGTTGTGTGAAATATTTGTTACATTTGAAGCACCTGCATAAATACCGATTCCCGTAGAAGCAGAAATCGTATTTCCGGTTGTCTTGCTTCCTCCGATATTAGTCACCTTCGCGCTCTCTCCCACGCGGATTCCCTCGGTTCCGGCATTGCTTATGGTATTCAGTGTCATGTTTTCCACAGAAGCTTTGCTTCCGCTGATGCCAATTCCTTCCGCTCCGGAAGCTTTCACCGTATTAGAGCTTATCTGCCGCACCGTGGAATTAAGTACATAAATTCCCTGGCTTCTTCCCCCGCTCACGTTGTTTCCGTTTATCTGTGTGATACTGCTGGCATTCTGTACCCCAATCGGCCGTACCTTTGCCGTGCTTATCGTATTGTTGCTGATGCTTCCTTTACTTCCAATAAAATAAACTGCAATATTTCCGATGCTGCCCTCTGTAAACGTATTTCTGCCTACATTTGCTGTTGAATTTTCCACACCGACTGCATTATAAGAAATTGCTCCCTTAAACGTGTTCGCCGTAATATCTGCCGTTGACTTAGATTCCACCTTGACAGCCGTATTTCCAGCTCCGGAGATGGTATTTCCGGTAACCGTAAGCTTTGCACCGTTACTGATACGGAATACATCATACTGATTTCCGCTTGTAAGTGCAGCAATATTATTATTGGAGATTACACAATCTTTTCCTTTATAAACTCTTGCGAAAGAACGCACATTTTGTGCAGTGTTTCCAGAAATATCCACTGCCCCGAAATCATACAGATTGATGCAGGTATTCGCAACATTCTGGAAGGTATTATTGGTAATCTTGATATTCTCAGCACCGATTTTAGAAATACTTCCGCCTACTTTGCTGCGGTGATTTCCAACACCACTTAAAACATCCTGGAATGTACATCCTGTAACTTCAATCTCATTACAGATATTTGTCGCAGAATAATTGTCAAGCTGTAATGCCTCCGATGTGATAGAGGCACCCGCATTCAAATCGCTGTCATCTTCCATACCGCTTTCGATGCCATCGTAATCTGCCCACTTATAGTATACAAATTCAGAAAACGCTACATTTGAGATTTTGGCGTCCTGCACCGATGCCAGTCTGATATGATGAAGTCCGCAAACGCTTCTTAATTTCACCTTCTGAATCGTAACTTCGGTCGCACAATAAATCTGGAACAGATTTCCCGGCTTTTCTGATGTTGTTCCGGCTTTTCCTGCACCACCATTCCAGGTTCCGCCTTCAATCGTAATATTATTGGAATAATCATAACCATAGCCGTCTAACACGTCCTCTGTATTCTGATAGTTTTTTAACATAGGACCATAGACATAATCTCCGATTGTGTCATCATATGTTTTATCCAAAAAATTTGAAGAACGTTTTATCGTTGCTGAATCATCCAGGTGCAATTTCGTGTTGGAATAAATGACAAGACTTTTATCGATGTAATAAGTTCCCTTTGGTACTGTCACTGTACCTCCGCCTGCTTTTTTAATTGCATTTAATGCTTTCTGGATTGCGGCTGTATCTACCTTCTTGTCCGTTCCATTTGCACCGTAATCTTTGACAGACACGGTAGAACCCTTTGCAAGTACCTGTTCGTCTGTAATTTCAACATCCTCGGTTGTTTCCGTTACTTCGGTCTCTTCCGTTGCCTCGGTTACCTCTGTCTCTTCCGTTGCCTCTGTCTCTTCCGTTGCCTCTGTCTCTTCCGTAACCTCTGTCTCTTCCGTAACCTCTGTCTCTTCTGTTGCCTCTGTCTCTTCTGTTGCCTCTGTCTCTTCCGTTGCCTCTGTCTCTTCGGTCTCTTCCGTTGCCTCGGTTGCTTCGGTCTCTTCTGTCGTCTCCGTTGCTTCGGTCTCCTCGGCTGCCTCCGTTTCCTCAACTGCCTCAGTTTCTTCTGCTATTCCGTTTTCTCCGGTTGTCTCCGTTTCTTCTGTTGCTTCGTTTTCTCCGGTTGTCTCTTCCTCACGTTCAAGTATCTGTACGCTGTCCGGTTCGCTGGCATATACGCTGCCCGTCACCACCATGGACATTGCCAGTGTCATGCTCAGACCCGCAGCTATTATTTTTTTCAACTTCATTCCATATCCTCCCTTATATCCTGTATCTAGGATAAATCTATATCTCCAAGGTACAACTTTTCCCAATTTGTGTCAACTAATCACGCGCACTTTAATTCTTAGTTTTTTCTTTATTTTTTTAATAAAATGGAACAAAAAAACCTGCGCAATTGCAGGTTTTCCTTTAATCTCTTGATTCAATTACAATCAAAATTCCATCTTCAAATGTAATTTTTGCTATCTCTTCGGTTATCTCGTTGCTAACACCAAGTGAGCAGAAGCCTTTCAGACAGAAATCTGACAACGGATATACAAATCCTTCCAGGGTCAGATGCTCCACCTGCAGTGAATACGGAATCAATGAAACGTATTTTCCGTACTGTTCCTTCTTTGCAATCTGAATAGGTCCGTCAATCATCCGCACACGATTATGTTCGTCTAACAGTTCCATTGCAACCTTCTGTTCAAACCCGATTCCAAGCAGCTCGATATTTCCAAGCACATGGTCAAGACGGCTTCCGGTTGCACCAAGTAAACAAATCTGCTCTGCTCCTTCTCTGATGGCAAGCCGGATTGCAAATTCCGTATCCGTGTCATCCTTCATCGGATTTAATGTATGCCACACAATTCCGGGCTGTTCCTTATAATAGGCAAATGTCTCTTCCCGAACAGAATCAAAATCTCCAATAATGATATCCGGTTTCACCGCACACTTTCGCAGCACTTCCATCCCGGAATCTGCCGCTATCACAAAATCCGGCTTCTGTTCCTTCAATGTCTGCGCTACAAACGTCTCTGTCGCAGTTCCCCCGGAAACAATCACACATTTTTTCATTCCGGCAGCTTCTCCCTTTCCTGTCTGCATTTTCATGAATTAATAATGGAAAGAAATGCCTCTACGTTCTCCTGCACATCTCCATTAAATACTGCACTTCCAGCGACGATAATATTAGCTCCGGCATCCATAACCTCTGCCACATTTTCAAGGTTAATACCGCCATCCACTTCAATGTCTGTCTTTAATCCACGCTTATCAATCAGTTTCTTTAAATCACGCACTTTCTCTACCGTGTAGGGAATCAGTTTCTGCCCGCCAAATCCCGGATTTACGGTCATCACAAGTACCATGTCCACTTCCGGCAGGATATATTCCACCGCGGAAAGCGGTGTCGCAGGATTTAATGCAACTCCGGCAAGAATGCCTCTCTCCTTGATTGCCTGAATCGTGCGGTCAAGATGTGTGCAGGCTTCTGCATGCACCGTGATAAGGTCTGCCCCGGCATCTGCAAAATCCTTGATATAACGTATGGGCTCCTCAATCATAAGATGGACATCAAAGATTCGCTCTGTACATTCCCGGATGGATTTCATAACCGGTGCTCCGTAAGTAATGCTTGGCACAAACATTCCATCCATCACATCAATATGGACATACTGTGCTCCGGTCTCATCGAGCAGTCTTACCTGTTCTCCCAGTCTCGAAAAGTCTGCCGACAGAATAGACGGTGATAAGCAATTCATAAGTTTCCTCCCTGTCAGTGGTTCTAGTATTTCTTTGCACCTTTAAGCTCCTCATACAAAAGCTTGTAATTTTCATAGCGAATACTGCTGATTTTCTTTTCCATCAAAGCATTTTTAACGCCGCAGTCCGGTTCACTGATATGACTGCATCCCTGGAACCTGCATTCCGGCTCAAATGCCGCAAACTCCAGATAAAAATTCTGCAATTTTTCTTTTTCAAACCCCGGTATATATAATGTGGAAAACCCTGGAGTATCCATAATATAGCCATCCCCACAAATCGGGATAATTTCCGAATGGCGGGTCGTGTGCTTTCCGCGCTCAATTTTGGTACTGATGCTTCCCGTCTCCATTTTAATATCCGACTGGAGACTGTTTACAAGCGAAGACTTTCCTACCCCCGAGGGACCTGCCACTGCAGTCGTTTTCCCCGCCAGGCAGCTTCGTAATATTTCAATTCCATCATGTTCCTTTGCGCTTGTAAACAATACCGGATAACCGCATGCTACATAGATATCTGCAAACTCATGAAGTTCTTTTTCACTCACTAAATCTGTCTTATTAAAACAGATGCTTACCGGTACATTCTGATAGCCCATCATGACAAGAAACCGGTCCAAAAGATTAAAATTCGGCTGCGGTTTCGCCGCCGCAAAAATAATCAGTGCCAAATCAATATTTGCCACTGCGGGACGGATTAATTCATTTCTTCTCGGAAGGATTTTCTCCACATTTCCTTTTCCCTCCGCCTCGTCAATCACCGCAATTTCCACATCATCCCCTACAAGCGGTTTGATTTTCTGGTTGCGGAAAACTCCCTTTGCCTTACATTCATAAATTCCGGACTCTCTTACATGAACGTAGTAGAATCCGGAAATTCCTTTGATTATTTTTCCTTGCATATGTCTGCTGTTATTCCCTATTAAAGGTCATGTTCTGTATCTGCGGTGTACCAATTACATTTCCATCCAAATCCAGCCATTGTACCATAACGGACCCACTGCTTACCAGAAGCCCGCCTTTTGAAAGTGACAAACCATCCTCACCAAACGAATCAATCGACTGATTCATCCACTGTTCTAAAACATTTCCGGATCCATCCTGCCCATCATAAAGAAGAATATTCGCACCGGAGACATTTGAAACATCCCCGCTTAATTTTTGTACCCGGAAACTTGCCCTATAGGTTGTCGTCGTCACATCCTCCACCGGTTCTGCACCAAGGCTTACCGTCAGGTTCACCGTCGTACCCTTCTGGACTTGAGATTCTGCCGTAATATTCTGTTCCACTACATAGCCAGCCTCCACTGTGCTGCTGTAAACGGAGGTAATATTATAATTTAACCCAACATTTGAAAGCATGGCTTTCGCATTATCCTCGGTCTGACCGACTACATTCGGCACGACAGCCGGTTCTGCACCCTGACTGATGGTAATCGTAATTGTGTCACCTTTTTTTGCAGAAGAGCCGGATGCCGGACTCTGTGAAATGACATTTCCCTGTGCAACCGAATTATCATATGCGTATTCCTTCGATACCGTAAATCCCTGTGCTGTAAGCGTGCTCTCTGCGTTTTCTGCGGTACTGCCGGTAACGGAAGGCACCTCTATGCTACCGCTTCCACTGCTTATAACTACAGTAATCGTTGTATGAAGTTCCACGCGTACTCCCTTTTCCACACTCTGCTGTAAAATTCTTCCCGCCTCATATTCATCGGATGACGCTGTGCTCTCCTCGTGGATTCCAAGCCCAATGGCATTTAACTGTTTCTGTGCCTCTTCATAGGTCAGCCCTTTTACGTCAATCATCTCGACGGAATTTTCATCTGTCAGCGCTTCGCTCTCGGATGTCTTGCTCTCAGATGTCTCCGTCTGCTGTGTTTCCGTTGTCTGTGTGTTATTTTCTTTATTGTTTGAAGCAAACTGGAACAGACCAAAAAAGCTTCCAATCAGGTATATGATAATTCCGACGATGACAATCGCTGTCACAATTCCCATAATGGTGATTGCTTTTTCCATCTTCGGATTTAATTCGCCGTCATCGTCCTCATCGTCAAGCTCATCATCCTCTACGTCTTCCTCAATTCCCATCTCACGGTCTGCTTCTTTTAAAAGCTGTTCCCCGATATGAACCGTGTTTGCCTCCTGGCGAATCCGGTTCACATCCTCTTCCCCGATGACACGGGTCTTATCCTGGCTGAGCGGCGAAACCATCACCACAAAATCCTCATTCGGACTTACAAGTGCTTTTCGTAAATCAGAAAGCAGTGCGGACATATTCTCATAACGTCTGTCCGGATTCTTCTGTGTACATTTTAAGATAATCTTTTCCATGCTGATTGGAAGATTCGGCGCATACGCACTTGGTTTTACCATCTCTTCCTGTAAGTGCTGGATTGCAACTGCAACCGTAGTATCTCCGTCAAACGGAACCCTTCCGGTTACCATCTCATACATGACGATTCCAAGGGAATAGATATCACTCTTTCCGTCCACAAAGCCATTTCTTGCCTGCTCCGGCGAGGAGTAATGCACAGAACCCATCACGTCAGAACTGATGGTATTTGACGATGCTGCACGGGCAATTCCAAAATCCATGACTTTCACTTTTCCCTCAGTGGAAATCATAATATTCTGCGGCTTAATATCCCGATGAATAATCTGGTTGTTGTGTGCCGCCTCAATTCCACGTCCTACCTGGATGGCAATGCTGACTGCTTCCTTAAAAGAAAGCTGTCCCTTTTTCTCAATGTAGGTTTTTAATGTAATTCCCTCTACATATTCCATCACGATATAATGCAGACCATTTTCACTGCCTACATCATAAATATTTACAATATTCGGATGTTGCAGCGCAGCCGCTGACTGTGCTTCAGTGCGGAACTTTGTCACAAATCCGACATCCTCGGAAAACTCCGGTTTTAACACCTTGATTGCTACAAAACGTCCTAATGTGAGATCTTTTGCCTTATATACATCAGACATCCCGCCTGCGCCAATCTTACCGATAATCTCATAGCGGTCTGCTATATACATTCCCTCTGTCAACATTCTTTCACCTCATCAGAAAATGGTTCTATCAATACAACCGTTATATTATCTCTGCCACCATTCTTGTTGGCAGTTTCCACTAATTTTTCTGCTTTCTCAACAATATCACGCTGTCCTAATATAATCTGGCGGATTTCCTCATCCCGCACCATATTCGTCAGCCCATCCGAGCACATTAAAATCATATCCCCCGGTTCTAACTCCACCTCAAAAAAGTCCGCAGAAACCTCTGGGAGCACTCCAACTGCTCTTGTAATAATGTTTTTATCCGGATGAACTTTCGCATCCTCTTTATCCATCTCTCCAAGCCGTACCATTTCTTCCACCAGAGAGTGGTCTCTTGTAACCTGAATCATTTTATCGTCACTGACTAGGTACAGACGGCTGTCACCGACATTTGAAACATACATCCTGTCGTCTATAATCGTAGCTGTCACTAATGTTGTGCCCATGCCCTGTCTGCTTACATCCTTATCGGCTTCCGCAAGCAATAGCGCATTTGCCTCACTGATTGCCTGTTTTAAAATGGCAACCGGCTCTGTAAATGTCGATTTCCCAACAAGTTCTGCAACCTTTTCGACCGTAAAACGTGAGGCATAATCCCCTGCTGCGTGTCCGCCCATTCCATCTGCTAAAAGGAAAAGATTCGGCAGATTTCCGACAGCCGTCTCTGATGTATACATATAATCCTGGTTTGACTCCCGCCGTATTCCCACATCTGTCATGGAAAACGTCTTCATCTGCTGCTTCCTTCCTTTCTGTCACTTTCGCTGCCCATATAGCGCTTGCGCAGCTGTCCGCAGGCTCCGTCAATATCCCTGCCCATTTCCCTTCTAATTGTAACGTTAATCCCATTTTTTTCAAGTCTATTTTTAAAATTAAGAATTGCTTCATGGTTCGGCTGCACATAGGAGCGTTCCTTGATTGGGTTGACCGGAATCAGATTCACATGGCAGTTCATTCCATGAATCAGTGCCACAAGTGCTCTTGCATCCTCCTCAGTGTCGTTGACACCGCCCACTAAGCTGTACTCGAAGGTCACCCTGCGCCCGGTCTTTTCAAAATAATAGCGGCACGCTTCCACAACCTCATGAATCTCATACTTGTTGGCAACCGGCATGAGTTCAAGGCGCTTTTCCTGCGAGGATGCGTGAAGTGACAATGCCAGTGTAATCTGAAGCCCTTCGTCTGCAAGCTCGCGCATCTTTGGCACAACGCCGCAGGTGGAAACCGTAAGATTCCGCTGACTGATATTTAATCCGTTTTCATCTGAAAGCATATGAATAAAACGCAGCAGGTTGTCATAATTATCCATCGGTTCCCCGGTTCCCATGACAACAACATTTGAAATCCGTTCCCCGATATCTTTTCCAATCTGATAAATCTGGTCAAGCATTTCGGATGGTCTTAAACCACGTACCAGACCGTCTAATGTCGATGCGCAGAACCTGCATCCCATCCTGCATCCAACCTGTGAGGAGATGCAGACAGAATTACCATGCTTATACCGCATCAGCACACTCTCAATAACATTCCCATCTTCTAATAAAAAAAGGTACTTTCTGGTGCCATCTTCTTTTGAAATCTGTACTGCCTCTTTTTTTAACGTCACAAGCTCACAGGTTTCCTCAAGCTTTTGCAGCAGATTTTTCCCTATATTTGTCATTTCTTCAAAGGACTCCACCTGCTTTACATGAAGCCACTGATAAATCTGTTTTGCCCGAAAGCCCTTTTCGCCCATGGACACCAACAGTTCAGTCAGTTCCGTTAAATTGAACGATTTGATATCAATCTTGCTTTCTTCCATCGTAGACATTCTTAGTTTCTCCTCAATCTTGCCAGGAAAAATCCATCTCCTAAAATTTCCTTTGGAAAAATCTGGTGCATTTCCTCAAGTTCATATTCCGGATGCTGTTCCAGAAAATAAGTTACGTTTTCTTCATTCTCCATACGGTCTATCGTACAGGTAGAGTACAGCATCCTGCCGCCATGTTTTACATAGCTGCTCACCGTATCTAAAATCTGACGCTGCAGCTGGACAAGATTTTTTTCTCCTTCAAGGGTCATCTTGTATTTGATGTCTGTCTTTTTGCGCATCACGCCAAGCCCGGAGCACGGAAGGTCGGCAATTAAAATATCTGCCTTTTCCACGGAAGATGTGTCAAATGCCGTTGCATCCCATACCTTTGCCGTAACATTGGTACAGCCGCAGCGGTTTATGTTCTCTTCTATCAGTTCCACTTTGTATTCCGTCAGGTCTCTGGCATCCACGCATCCGGTCCCTTCGAGTTTCTCCGCAAGGTGAATACTCTTTCCGCCCGGCGCCGCACAGACATCAATGACCGTATCACCCTTCTCCGGCGCTGCAAGCTCCGCTGTCATCATGGAACTTAAATCCTGCACATAAAAAAGTCCTTCCCGGAAAGATGAAAGTGCGCCGAGATGGTCAAAATCTTCCAGCACAAACGCATAGGAAAGTCCCGGATATTCCTCTGTATCAAGAGGCTTCGCCGTAACTCCCTCATCCCTTAAAATCTCCTGTAATTTTTCCGGTGTCGTCTTTAACAGGTTGGTGCGAATCGTAATCGGTGCTTCCGTAAGAAACGCCTGTAAGATTTCAACCGTGCGTTCCTTTCCGTAATCTCTAAGCCACTGTGTGACAATCCACTCCGGCATCGAATATTTCACTGATAAATATAATACCTCGTTTTTGTTCTCATCCGGATATTTTATCTGGTCAAGATTTCTTGCAATGTTACGCAAAACTCCGTTCACAAAACCGCTCAGCGTGGAAAAACCTTTTTTTCGGGCAAGTTTTACTGCCTCATTGCACGCTGCTGCAGCCGGAACGGAATCCATGTATTTTAGCTGATACACGCTCATCCGCAGAATATTGCGGATGACCGGTTTCATTTTCGTCGTTTTCACTTTTGAGAACTGATCAAGGATGTAATCAATCTCCACCATCCTCTGAATCGTTCCCTCTGCTAAGCGCGTCAAAAACGCGCGGTCTCTCTTTTCGAGATACTGATACTTTTCAAGTACCGAGCGGATAACCAGATGGCTGTAATTTCCCTTTTCGGTGACCTCCATCAAAATTCCAAGTACCAGTTCCCGGATATTTGCAGAATCAGTCATTTCGGTCTCTTCCTCCAAATAAAAGCACCAGACGAAGGAGCTGTAAAATTGCAGCTGCCGCACTCGCTACATACGTAAGTGCTGCCGCTTTTAATACCTTCTTCGTGTAAGGAAGCTCACTCTCGCTCAAAATTCCCTGCTCCCCTAACATCCGAAGCGCCCTGCGTGATGCATTGAACTCTACCGGCAGTGTCACAAGCTGGAAGATTACTGCAAAGGAAAAGCAGATAATTCCAAGATTAATTAAGAAATTTCCTGTACTGCTCGTAAAAAACAGTCCAATCAGAATCAACGGCCAGGACAGTGTCGAACCGATATTTGCCACCGGAACGATTGCCGTGCGCAGCGACAATGGCACATAGCCCTGCTGATGCTGGATTGCATGGCCGCACTCATGGGCTGCTACACCGATTGCAGCTACAGATGTCGCGTCATAGACCGATTCCGACAGATTCAGAGTCTTCTTTGCCGGATTATAATGGTCAGTCAGATTGCCGGAAACACGCATAATCGTGACATCGTAGATTCCGGCACGGTTTAAGATACGCTCGGCTGCCTGTGCGCCCGTCATTCCTGACATGCTGCGATACTTTGAATATTTATTGAAGGTAGATTTTACCCGCGCTGATGCAATCAGACAGATTACTGCGCCGATTACCACCAGAAAATACGTCGGGTCCCAATAATAGTAATATGGCATATGCATCCTCCTTTAGCACTTTTTAAAATAAGTTCCTGTTTCCACGGTATATCCGTTTAAAAATGCTTCCGTGGACATCCGTTTTTTGCCCTCTAACTGAATCTCGGTCAAAGAAAGAATTCCATCTCCGGTCTGAACCTCTATTCCCTCTTTTCCGACAGCTAAGATACACCCGGGTGCCGCCTTTTTCTCCCCTGGTTTCACCTGTGCCTTCCAGATTTTAAGGCTCTTATCACCAAGCTTCGTATAGGCACTCGGCCATGGATTCAAACCACGAATCAGGCACTCAATCTGCTTTGCACTGCTGCTCCAATCGATATTTCCCATCTCTTTGTGAATTTTTCCGGTATGGGTTGCCTTGGAAGAATCCTGTGGCGTAAAGGTTGCCGTTCCATTTTCAATTGCTTCCATTGTTTTGACACAAAGCTTTGCCCCAACCTCTGCAAGGCGGTCAAACAGACTGCCCGCTGTCTCATCTTTGGCAAGCATCACCGTCTCTGTCGCAATAATGTCACCGGTGTCTACTCCTTCGTCCATACGCTGGATGGTAACCCCGGTCTCCTCATCTCCGTTGATGACCGCCCACTGAATCGGGGACGCACCGCGGTATTTCGGCAAAAGAGACGCATGGACATTGATACAGCAGTATTTTGGCAGCTCCAAAATCTCTTTGGATATAATCTGCCCAAATGCTTCCACTACAATCAAATCCGGCTCAAATGTTTTCAGATATTCCACACATTCCGGACTTTTTACGCGCTCCGGCTGGTATACCTCAAGTCCATGCTCAAGTGCACATGCCTTGACCGGTGTATATTTTAACGCCTTACTTCTGCCGACCGCTTTATCCGGCTGTGATACGACAAGTACTACCTCATGTCCTGCTTTTATAATTTCTTCGAGTGTTCCCACCGCAAAATCCGGTGTTCCCATAAACATTACTTTCATTACTCTGCATCCTCTTCATAATTTACATCGTGGAGTGCTCCCTCCACTTTCTCTGTATACATATGTCCGTCAAGATGATCGAGTTCGTGGCAGATGGCACGTGCCAGAAGTTCTGTTCCCTCAATCTCATACTCTTCCATATTCTCATCAAGTGCACGCGCCCTGACATAGTTTGGTCTTGTCACAACACCTGCTTTTCCCGGAAGGCTTAAGCAGCCCTCATCCCCGGTCTGTTCGCCGGAGCTCTCGATAATCTCCGGGTTAATCATAACAACCGGTCCCTCACCGACATCAATTACTACGATTCGTTTTAAAATGCCTACCTGCGGTGCTGCAAGCCCTACGCCGTTTGCCTCGTACATGGTATCTAACATATCCTCAATGAGCGTCATAAGCTTTGGCGTCATTTCCGTAATCTCTCTGCATTTTTTGGTCAGTACCGGATCACCCTGAATCCGGATTGTTCTAAGTGCCATCGTGTTTCCTCCTTACATTTAAAATCCGTTTACCGGATTAAAATCAAACTGAACCGTCACATCTTTTAGTGCCCCGTTGTCCTGTAAAAACTGCTCTGACACATCTTTTAAGTGCACTAACGTCTCATAATGTGGCGCTTTCAGATAAAGAACTTTTTTATAAATATCATTTACCTTCGCAATCGCCGCGTCCGCAGGTCCAACCAATGATAATTGTCGTTTTTCTGCCGTATGCTCTGTCAAAAGCTGCTTTAGCTGTTCTGCCGCAGATGCCGCAAGACATTCTTCCTTTGCCGCACACAAAATGACTAACAGGTTCCACACCGGCGGATACCGAAGCAGTGTGCGGTATGCAATTTCTTTCTCATAAAAGGCTTCGTAATCCTGTTTCTGTGCGGTGACAATGCTGTAATGTGCCGGGTCATAGGTCTGGATGACCACTTCGCCTGCAAGCGTTCCGCGCCCGGCTCTTCCGGCAGCCTGTGTCAAAAGTTCAAAGGTCCGCTCCGCGCTGTGATAATCGCTCACATGAAGTGACATATCCGCTGCAAGAACCCCTACCAGTGTCACATTCGGAAAATCATGACCTTTTACAATCATCTGTGTTCCAATCAGAATATCTGCCTCGCCGTTTCCGAATGCAGAAAGAATCTGCTCGTAGCTTTCCTTGCTTCGCGTCGTATCGTAATCCATTCGAAGGACCCTCGCCGATGGAAACCGTGCACGCACAACCTGTTCAATGCGCTCCGTTCCGGCTTTAAAGCCTCCGATGTACTTGGAACCACACGCCGGACAGACCGCAGGAACCGGCTCCTCATAGCCGCAGTAATGACACACCATCCGCCCACCTGTATGCTGGCTTAATGATACATCACAATGCGGACATTTTATCACATGACCGCAGGCTCTGCAAGAGATAAAACCCGCAAGCCCCCTGCGGTTTATAAATAGCATGGTCTGCTCGCCTTTTTTTAATCGCTCCTCCATTTTCTGCTGAAGATGCCTGCTTAAGATGGAACGGTTGCCCGCCTTTAGTTCTTCCCGCAAATCCACAACCACACACTCCGGCAGCGGACGGCTCTTTACCCGGTGCTTTAACTCTAAAAGCTCATATTCACCGTTTTGTGCCGCATAGTAGCTGTCCACGGAAGGGGTTGCCGAACCTAATACAACACCCGCCCCCGCCATCTTTGCACGCTCAATTGCAGTTTCCCTGGCATGATATCTCGGAACCGTCTCGCTTTTGTAGGAGGTTTCGTGTTCCTCATCGATGATAATCAGCCCAAGATTGGGAAAGGGAGTAAAAAGCGCTGACCGGGGTCCAATCATGATGTCGAGTTCTCCCTTTTTAGCGCGTTCAAACTGATCGTAGCGCTCTCCGGGCGAAAGCCTTGAATTCATGATAGAAACCCGGTCGCCAAACCGGTCGTAAAACCTCATCACAGTCTGAAAGGTAAGCGCAATTTCCGGAATCAGTACAATTGCCTGCTGCCCCTTTGCAACCACCGCTGCAATTAATTCCATATAAACTTCTGTCTTGCCGCTTCCGGTGACCCCCTTTAGAAGCCATGGCTTAGGATGTTCCTCCGAAAGCCCTGTTAAGATTTTCTCCACCACATGGCGCTGTTCTTCGTTTAACACCTTTTGCGTCCCGCTCCGTTTTAGGTGCTCCACCGGATTGCGGTAATACGTCTTTGACAATATCTTAACAATGCCCTGTTCTTCCAATGCGCGGATAACGCTTCCCGACACCTGAAGTTTTCCGGTAATCAGATTCCAGTCAAGCGCTCCCTGCTCTAAGAGCGCAGCAAGAAGTCTTGCGCGCGCTGTGCTGTGCTTCCTTTGGTACTCGCCAAGCAGATTTTTTGCTTCCATCGGATGCACTGCAAGCCGCACGGTCTTCTGTTCCTTGTGCGTCTTCTTCTCCTTGATGGGAATGACGGTCTTTAGCGCATGATTCATCGTACCGCCGTAATTTCTGCGCATCCACGCCGCAAGCGCAATCATCTGGGCTTCAATCGGGATGCTGCCCTCCACAATGGAAAGCAATTCCTTTGTTTTTTCCGGCTCGTACTCCGGAATGTCTGATAAATCCACTACATATCCCGTAAGTTTACGGTTTCCAAACGGAATATTCACCTGCACTCCAATGGATATCTGCTCTTTCAGGTGCTCCGGTATCCGGTATTGAAATGTCTTATCCAGTTTTTCATGGGAAATATCCACAATGACATTTGCATATTCCGCCATTGATTCACCTCATTTTTCTTTCCTTCCGTGCATATTCTTCCGTCTTCCATGGAAAACTATCCCTGATACTCTTACTCTTTTTTCAGAGGAGGATGCGCTATGAAAGCAAAAAAATTCGCAATCTGCGGTCTCACCGGATGGTGTATGGAAATTCTGTTCACCTCCGCAGGCTCCCTGCTGCACCATGATGGCAGGATGATTGGTCACACATCCGTCTGGATGTTTCCCATCTATGGAATGGCTGCACTGATTGCACCAGTGTACCAGAAAATAAAAGGAAAATCCACACTTTTCCGGGGCAGTGTCTATACGCTTGCTATCTTTTCCTTCGAATATCTGACCGGCTCCCTGCTCAAAAAGCTTCACCTGTGTCCCTGGGACTACAGTGATGCAAAAACAAATATCAATGGTGTCATCCGTTTGGATTATGCACCGTTATGGATGGCAGCCGGGCTGCTTTTTGAGCGGATTCTAAGGCAGACTGATGTCTCTTAGTCGATTCCGTCAATATCCGCACCGACATTTTGCATACTTAAGGTGCGGTGGCGGATTCTCGCCTCCTCGGAAGCCTTCAGCAGATAATTCTTGATTTCTCTTGCGTGCTTGATGTGCACCAGACGCAGTTCCTGGTTCGTTACATCTCCGGTGTAGCAGGTAATCGTGCCAACTCCCACGATTCGCTCTGCCAGGGTAGCAGTCAGCTTCACATCCTGCACCTTATACATATAGCAGTCATTTTCCTCAATCTTTAATAGACCCTCATTTACCGTGATACAATCCGGTGCAATCGTGTATCTGGTAAAGGTCCATGGAAGCCCGAAAAACAGAATCCGCTTCCTCTCCTGGTACTTGATTTCATTTTCTGATCCAAATGTATTTTTTTCTTCAGCCACTTGTAAAACTCCTTTCCGGCAACTTCTATTTCGCTTCTGCCATTTTACCGCACATCCTGCTAATCTGCAACAAAATATCTGAAAATTAGTGGATTTTGCACTAATATAACGTAAATAATTTTCCTATTGAAATCGCCCATTTATTATTATATGATGGTAAAAATGCCTGGAAGACATAAGGCTTCCAACTAATAATCAAGACTATATTTATAAGGAGGATTAATATGCGTCATCTAATGAGCCCATTGGACTTCTCCGTCGATGAATTGGACAGGCTTTTGACCCTTGCCAATGATATCGAGAAGTACCCACAAAAATATGCACACGCCTGTGATGGGAAAAAACTTGCAACCTGTTTCTACGAACCGAGTACCCGCACACGACTCAGTTTTGAAGCTGCCATGTTAAATCTTGGTGGTTCTGTTTTAGGTTTTTCCAGTGCTGACTCCTCTTCCGCAGCGAAAGGAGAAAGTGTTTCTGATACGCTTCGCATCATTTCCTGTTATGCAGATATCTGTGCTATACGTCATCCAAAGGAAGGCGCCGCTCTCGTAGCTTCCCAGAAATCCCAGATTCCAGTCATCAATGCCGGTGATGGTGGTCATCAGCATCCAACCCAGACTTTAACCGACCTTCTTACGATTCGTTCCTTAAAAGGACATCTTGACAACATGACGATTGGTCTCTGCGGAGATTTAAAATTCGGTCGTACCGTCCACTCTCTCATCAATGCGTTAATCCGTTATCCGAATATCCGTTTTATTCTGATTTCCCCGGAAGAACTTCGTATTCCAAGCTATATCCGCGAGGATGTGTTAAATGCGAATAATATTCCGTTTACCGAGGTAGAACGCTTAGACGAGGCAATGCCGGACCTTGATATCCTTTATATGACTCGTGTCCAGAAAGAACGTTTCTTCAACGAAGAAGATTACGTACGTCTGAAAAACTACTATATTCTCACCAAGGCTCAGATGGAGCTTGCAAAAGAAGATATGTTAGTCCTTCATCCTCTGCCGCGTGTCAATGAGATTTCCGTGGAGGTCGATGACGACCCGAGAGCAGCTTACTTCAAACAGGCACAGTACGGTGTTTATGTGCGCATGGCGTTAATTCTTACACTGCTTGACATCACCGTAGATTAGGAGGAACTTATGTTAAATATCAGTGGAATCCATGAAGGTTTTGTATTAGATCATATCCAGCCGGGTATGAGCTTACAGATTTACCACGATTTGAAATTAGACCAGTTAGACTGCACCGTTGCCATCATCAAGAACGCCAAGAGCAATAAGATGGGCAAAAAGGATATTTTAAAGGTAGAATGTCCGGTGGAGGCCTTAGATTTAGACATCTTAGGATTCATCGACCACAATATCACCGTCAATGTCATCAAGGATGACAAGAAAGTCGAGAAGAAAAAATTACAGCTTCCAAAGCAGGTCAAAAATGTTATCAAATGTAAGAACCCGCGTTGCATTACTTCTGTAGAACAGGGTCTTGACCAGATTTTCCTACTGACTGACCCGGAGAAAGAAGTCTACCGCTGCAAATACTGCGAAGAGAAATACACCAATCCAAACCGCAGATAATAATGATAATTGTCCGGCTGTGCCGGCAATGGGATATCTTCCCGCAAAAAAAGATGACCCGCAAACAGTAAATTGTTTACGAGCCATCTTTTTTATTTACTCTATAACTTTTAAAATGGACGGCAGCAGCAGTTGCAGAGCATATTTAAAAGGCACAGATTCAGACACAGATTTCCTGCGCTCTGATACGGTCTCTCATAACTGCTTCCCATATTGCTGTACCAGGTTCCGCCATATTCCAGATGCTGCAAGAACTGACGGTATTCCAAGTTGCTTGGCTCCATCTCCACCGCACGCGCTGCGTGCTCTCTTGCCATCAGATTGTTTCCGGCGCCCTGATTTGCCAGCGCACTGTAATAATACCAACGCGCCTTTCTGTCCCCAAACGGGATGCCATTTAAGACATTGAGTGCCTCTGCATAGCAGTGGTTTGCAATGTAATTTGCAGCCGCCGTAAGCTGTGGGGAATCTGCGGTACCGCCATAGCTTCTGTTTCCGCCGTAACCGTAACCACCGGCACCTCCACCAGCGGTGTTATAGCCATATCCGCCGCTAAACGCGCCGCCCTGCTGTTTTTCCTTCATAATCTGGTCATACGCCTGCTGTACTTCTTTAAACTTTTCCTCTGCCTGTGCTTTGTTAGGATTGTTGATATTGGCATCCGGATGATATTTCCGGCTTAAGTTCCGATATGCTTTTTTTATTTCTTCATCTGAGGCACCTCTCGATACCCCAAGCACCTGATACGGATCTGTCATACTGCTCCTTTTGCCTTTCCAGCGCTATTTCTTTTTTGCCTTCTCTTCCTGTCTGCGCTTCTTTAACTGTAAAAATTCATATTTTGACCAGACGCCCGAATAGAGAATATTCCGAAGGATATCTGCGTGAAGCAGAATCGGAAGTCTCTCAAACGATTTGGCACATTCCGACACCATACTTGTAAGTAACAGTCTGCACAAAGTATCGAAGTCCTGGTCGCTGCCTTTTTCTACATATATCAGTGGATTATAATGTTTCTTTTTGACGTCGTCCTCGTAATCCTCACAGGCATCCATCAGATAAATGAACTTGCCCATATAAAATCCCAAAGTCCGAAGTTCATTGGCCCATTCGTCTTCTTTCCAGCAGAAAATCTCTCCGAGCATCTCACCGGTATAACCGGAAATGACATCCAGGTTTGTCTCCTGCGCCTTTTCCGCCTCCTCTGTCTTTCGCATATACTCTTCCACCGCTTTGACCTGTCTTGGATAACGTGACATGATACGAGTATAATCCTTATCCAATATTTTGACAAATGCTTTTTTTACATATGCCTTGTCATCTCTCCAGTCATCTAACAGATTGTGGTAGGCGAGCACCAGATTCATATCCGCCGCATAATCGGTCGCCTCGTTTATCCATGCTTCCCGTTTCTTTGCCGGATGAAGGGCACAGGTAAAATCTTCTTTTGTATTTTCCAGTTCATAAAGTCCGGTCAGAAGAACAACCAAAAACGTCATATCGTAATTCAAAAGCATCTGTCCCTTTGCCCCGCAGCTGGCCTTTAATCTGCGGCAAAGTCCACAATAATATGCCTGATACGCTTTTTTGTTTTCTTCCGTCAATTCCTTTTGATTGATATTAATATATCCAAACACAAGAACGAATCCCCTTTATCAGCTCTTTTTCACAAATTCCGTCCGGCATTTCGGACAGGTGATACAGATTTTCCCTCTTCCCCTTGGAACACGCACCGTCTGTTTACACTGCGGGCAGTGATAAAAACGGTATTCTTTCCTCTGGGCAAAACGTTTCTTAAAATTGTTCCATTTTACCACATTCCGGTAACGGAAATTCACAAACTTCTGATTTTCCTCGTAACGCTTTGAAATGTTCCTGGAAAACATTCGAAAATACGAATAGATAAGGATTCCAAGCGCTAACAGATATAAGATTCCTGACCGGATAAAGATAGACAGTACTAACAGTACCAGCAGTACAATGTTTAAAAACTTCGACAGTTCATCCACACCGTAACGCCCTGCCATAAATCTCTGAAATTTTTCTCTCATGGTTTACACGACCTTTCCTATTGTATAAAAACGGTACCATGAAATATGGCACCGTTTTTGTCCATGTGACTATGTTAATCCTTTGCAGGAAAGACTGTCAACCAATCTATTCTCTTTTAATAAACATTTTAGATTTCAATAAGATTTTTGAGAAATAAGCAAGACGATAAGCCGGGTTATGTCGTCCCGCCAAAGGCGGGAGAATGATCATCTATCTAGGATGACTGTCGCCAGCCACCTCAAGCAACCTACCTAAAGCTGGCGGGCCACGTAAACGCTTTGATTCGGTCTTGCTTCGGATGGGGTTTACATATGCCCTCCCTGTTACCAGTGAGGCGGTAGTCTCTTACACTGCCCTTCCACCCTTACCAGTTCTGACATCGTCAGAACTGGCGGTACATTTCTGTTGCACTATCCTTGGAGTCGCCTCCACCGGACGTTATCCGGCATCCTGCCCTGTGAAGCCCGGACTTTCCTCACCCCGGAAACCGTTACCGGAACCGGGCCGCGATCATTTGTCTTACTTATTTTCAAAATCTGTACCTAACTATACCGCATAACGTGCTTTTCTGCAAGAAAATTTTATACGTTAAAGCAGGACCCTCCGATAAACTCCCGTAAAATCGAGTTCTGCCCAATCATATCTCCGGGCATCGGAAGGAAATAGTCAAGAAACTTCAAAAGTCGTTTTGCTTCCAGGTATTCCTCGCTGTCCCGGTCGATTGCAAACAATAACGGCTCCGCATAAAGCTTTAAAACCGCCAGCTCGTATATCAGTGCGGAATTAAACATTGCATCTGCCCCCTCCTGGAAGGGGAAAATATATTTTTCCTCTCCGCGGCGGACAGAATCCCACATCGCAATCGTATCTTTTGCGCTTGCACCTCTTGTTCTCGCATCCCTTACGATGCGTCGTAACAGTCTGCCGTCCGTGGTAGGCAGACAGTTATGCTCATCAATATTGAGCTGGGTCAGCGCACTGATATAAATCTTGTACTTGCTTTCCACCGGAAGGGAATAGGAAAGCTTGTCATTAAGTCCATGGATTCCCTCGATTACCAGCACATCGTCCGGTCCAAGCTGCATATATTTGTCCTTATACTCGCGCTTTCCGGTCTTAAAATTAAAAATCGGAAGATTCACTCTTTTTCCTGCCAGAAGCTCATTCATATCGTGGTTGAAAAGCTCCACATCCAGTGCTTCAAGGCACTCTAAATCCAATTCGCCATTCTCATCACGCGGACATCTGGCACGGTCGATGTAGTAATCATCGAGTGGAAACGGGTGTGGTTTTAATCCCTTTGCCGTGAGCTGGATGGAAAGCCTGTGAGAAAAAGTGGTCTTTCCGGAAGAAGACGGTCCCGCAATCATGACAAACTTCTTTTTGCCGCTCTTTAAAATCTCATCCGCAAGATTACCAATCTGCTCCTCAAATAATGCTTCCTGTGTCAGGATAATATCCTGCGTCCTGCCCGCCGTAATCGCATCATTTAAAGCGCCGACGGTGTCAATCTCAAGCATTTTTCCCCATTCTCTTGAGCGCTTTAAGGTGTAAAACAGCTTACCGGACGGTTCAAACGGTGCCACTTCGTTCGTATCTTTTCCAGGAAATAGCAGTACAAAGCCGTCTTCGTAAGGCTTGATGTCATAGGCACGCAGATAACCGGTCGACGGAACCATAAATCCGTAAAAATAGTCCTTATAATGGTCAAGCACATAAAGATTCACCCGGGAGCTTCTTCTGTAACGGAATAATTTTTCCTTATCGCTCATTCCAAGCTCCTTAAAAAGGGCAATGGCATCATCCGTATTCATGTTCCACTTTTCAATCGGAATATCTGCGGCAACCAGACGGTCCATCTCTTCTTTTAACTCTTTCGCCTTATTCTCGTCAAATGGAACGGTTTCCTGCTTTCCTTCTTCCCTGCGAATCAGTTCGCAGTAGTAGCTCTGGGAAATCGAATACATCACACGCACAGAAATATGTGCATCTCCCCAAAGATTAAAGACCGCCTTCTGCATCAGAAGCGTCGCACTTCTCCGGTAGGTTTTCTTTCCGGTGTTGTCCGCCGCCGTGATAAAGGTAAGCGTTCCGTCTTTTTCCACCTTTTTATTCAGTTCCCGCAGACGATTGTTGTAGAGCACCAGCACAATCTCGTCCTTCTGCTGTTTCTGATACTCTGCTGCAATCTTCTCAAAACTGGTTCCAAAAGGATATTGCTTCTTTTCCCCGCCAATCTCTAATGTGACCATTTTTTCATTCATCACTTTCTTCCATCTCCATTCTTCGCAGAGCTTCCCTGTTGCGCGCTTTCTGCCGCACAAGTTCTCTGCTTCTTGCACTGATACGCTCCGATTCGGACTGTTTTTTTAGCCCGCTCTCAATGGAGCTGCAGATTTCTGCCTCCCAGAGCAGATATTTTTTCAATACCGGATGGTGCATTTCAAGCAGCCCACTTCCATAATAAAATCCAAGCTGCTCTTCTTCTGCCGCTTCCTCTATCCAGGCATCGAGCTTTTCGTCCTCTGTCAGAACATTGCTCTCTCCGTCTGCCTCGTAGTGCACCCGAAGCATCGGATAATATTTGCCATCTTCCTCCACCATGTCCTCAAGCTCTGTCACATACCCCCTCTGACAGAGCCAGGCACGTACTCTTGCAAGTTCAGACTGTGGTTGTAGTATGATATGTTTTGCCGCGTGGCAGACTGCTTCTCCCTCTCTTAAGATGTGCATCACAAGTCCTCCGCCCATTCCGGCAATCAATATCGTATCCGCTTCCCCCGGCGCAAGCGCTGCCACCCCGTCCGAAAGGCGGGTCTGTATGTAGTCCCCCATACCGTAATCCGCAATGTGCTCCTTGGCACGCGCTAACGGGCCGCTTCTGATATCCATTGCAATCGCATGTGGAATCTTCTTTTGTTCCAACAGATAGATGGGAACATAACCGTGATCCGTCCCCACATCGGCTAACACGCTTCCTTCCGGAACCATTGCGGCTACCGCCTTTAATCGTTCTGATATCTTTAACATTACTCTAAATAATCCTTTAATTTGCGGCTTCTGCTCGGGTGACGCAGCTTGCGCAGTGCCTTTGCCTCAATCTGACGAATACGCTCACGTGTGACATTAAACTCTTTTCCTACCTCTTCAAGGGTTCTGGCACGTCCGTCCTCGAGTCCGAAACGTAAGGTCAGTACCTTCTGCTCACGCTCGGTCAGTGTTCCAAGCACTTCCTCAAGCTGTTCCTTTAACAGGGTAAATGCTGCTGCATCTGCCGGTACGGGAACATTATCATCCTGGATGAAATCTCCTAAATGGCTGTCTTCCTCTTCACCGATTGGGGTCTCCAAAGAAACCGGCTCCTGCGAAATCTTTAAGATTTCACGGACACGCTCCACCGGCATATTCATCTCTGCTGCGATTTCCTCAGGAGTGGGTTCACGACCTAACTCCTGTAATAACTGTCTGGAAACGCGGATGAGTTTGTTGATAGTTTCAACCATATGAACCGGGATACGGATAGTACGCGCCTGATCTGCGATGGCACGCGTGATTGCCTGACGAATCCACCAGGTTGCATAGGTGGAAAACTTATAACCCTTGCGGTAATCAAATTTCTCTACCGCCTTAATCAGTCCTAAGTTTCCTTCCTGAATGAGGTCAAGGAATAACATTCCACGTCCCACATAACGCTTTGCAATGCTGACTACAAGACGTAAGTTTGCCTCTGCAAGGCGCTTCTTTGCCTCCTGGTCTCCTAACTCCATACGTTTTGCAAGCTCAATCTCTTCCTCGGCGCTTAGGAGCGGAACCTTTCCGATTTCTTTTAAATACATACGAACCGGGTCTTCGATGGAAACGCCGTCCGGAACAGACAGGTCAATCTTTTCCACTTCCACATCATCTTCGTCCTCTACATCTAAAAGGATATCCTCATCACTGTCATCCTCTGTGATGCGGAGCACATCGATGTTGTTTGCCTCAAGGAAATCTAAGATTCTTTCAAACTGCTCCGCATTTAACTGCATATCAGAAAAGAAATCGCTGATTTCCTGATATTCCAGCATATTTTTCTTTTTCTTTGCAAGCGCCTGCAGGTCTTTTAATTTTTCCTGAAATTTCTCGCGGAAATTTTCCTGTGTCTGGTCTGCACCGTTTGTATTCTGTGCTGCTCCCAAATTCTCGTTGTTTTCTTTCTTTTTTGCCATTTTGTTTCATCCTCTCATAGTTCGTTACTATTTTGTCCTTAATAGCGGAATTTAATCCGCAGAAATATGCAGTTTTTCTAATTCTTCTAACGCACGCTTATCTGCCACAAGGCTCTGTAAGCCCTGTAAATCTGTCGCAGCGAGATGCTTTGAACGATACTCCATACTGTTTCTTTTGACCCGAATCACTGTTTCTTTGACTGCTTTCTCAAAGGAAGCGGTATCTAACGCCGTGTCTTCTTCTGTCGTATTCGAGACAATTCTGGCGTTAAAGAGTCCGGCAATTTCGCGCTGTTCTTCCTCTAACGGAAAATGATTGACAATCTGTGCGGGATTGACCGCTCCCGCCTCTTCAAACTGTGCATATACCATCTGCGCCGCCTTGTGATAAAGCTCCTCTGTAAAATCCTCCGGAGCAATATATTTCTTTATCTGCGAAAATAGTCCGGGTTTTTCAATCAGCCAGGTAAGCAACAGCTTCTGGGACTGCTTCATCCCGTCTTCTTTCTTTGTACCGTGGCGTCTTACCGCCTCTTCCCTGTCAGAAGCCCTCGCCATTGTCTGCTCTCTCGCCCTTCCGGCAAGACCGATTCTGGTTCCGAGCTTATTCACAAGATGGTGAAAATCCGCTCTCGGTATCATATATTCATCTGCCACCGCATCCACATAGGTATCCCGTTCGAGTTTTTCTTCAAATCCTAATAGCTTTTCTGCCGCTGCATTGTAAAATGCATTCTTGCCCTCCGGGTCTCCCAAATCATACTGCTGTGACAGAATACGGATTTCAAACAGGAAGCTGTTTTCCGCCTGATTGATTCGTTCCTGATACGCCTCCGCTCCAAGTGCCTTGATAAATTCATCCGGGTCTTTGTAGGGGCGCATATTTATTATCTTTGTAGTAATTCCTACTTCCTTTAAAATCGGAATCGCCCGCAGTGCCGCTTTCACACCGGCACCGTCACTGTCATAGGTCAGATAAACTTCTTTGGTGTAACGCTTTAACAGGTTGGCATGACCACTCGTCAACGCTGTTCCAAGCGATGCCACCGCATTGTCAAATCCTGCCTGATGCAGGGCAATGACATCCATATAGCCCTCGCACAAAAGAAGCTGTGGCTTCTTGGTGCTCCTTGCAAAATTAAGCCCGTAGAGATTGCGGCTCTTGTCAAAGATTTTGGTCTCCGGAGAGTTTAAGTATTTCGGCTCTCCCTCTCCCATCACACGGCCGCCGAATCCAATCACCTTATTGTGCACATCCATAATCGGAAACATCGCACGGTTCCAGAACTTATCGTGTCCGCCCCGTCTCTCATCAATCGTGACAAGACCGGATTCCTGCAACAGCTCGTCCTCATATCCCTTTGACCTCAGATAGCGGTAAAGGTCATCACTGTACTGGTCAGAATATCCCAGTCCGAACTTCTTCATCGTCTCATCCGACAATTCACGTTTTCTGAAATATTGAAGCGCCCGCGCCCCTCTTTCACTCCGAAGCAGCGTGTAAAAATATTTTCCTGCCTCTTTGTTGATTTCCAGAAGTTTGGCACGCCTGTCGGCTTCCTGTCTCTGCGCCGTGCTGTATTCCTGCTTGGGAAGCTCAATTCCCGCACGGTCTGCGAGATACTCCATCGCCTCTCCAAACGTAAAATTCTCATATTCCTTTATAAAGGTAAATACATTTCCTCCCGCTCCGCAGCCAAAGCAGTAGTACATCTGCTTGTTTGGCGACACAGAGAAAGAACCTGTTTTCTCATTGTGGAACGGACATAAGCCGAAATATGTGCTTCCCTTTTTCTGCAGGCGCACATATTGGGATATGACATCCACAATGTCGTTTCTGGAGCGTACTTCTTCTATGATTTCATCTGAATAATACGGCATCTTCCGCTCCTTTCCCACTGACTCATAGAAACCGTTTTAATATCCATCCACCTGCCATGCTTGGGGCATGAAATATTCACTGAACTTTGTGATGGCGTACTGGTCGGTCATGCCTGCAATATAATCGCTGATGACGCGCTCTGCCTTTTCTCCTTCCTCCATCATCTGCAGATATTTGCTTGGAAGCAGGTCGATATGGTCGTTGTAGTAGTAAAACAACTGTTTTATCATCGCCTTTGCTTTTACCTCTTCCCCTTTTGCCACCGGATTCTTGTAGACGTTCTCAAACATAAATTTACGCAGATCCTTCATCGCCTCTTCAATCTCTGCGGACATGATGATGTCATCTTTTCCCATACTGTTGCGGACGATATTATGTATCAGCGTATTTAACCGCTGTCTGGTCGAAAATCCGAGTGTTTTCTTTAATTCCAGCGGAATATCATCCTCCGTCAGTATCTGTGCACGGATGGCATCGTCAATGTCATGGTTGACATAGGCAATCTTATCCGACAACCGCACAATTTTTCCCTCTAAGGTATGCGGCATCAGTCTGGTCTGGTGATTTAAGATTCCATCCCTTACCTCCCAGGTGAGGTTTAATCCCTCGCCGGACTTTTCAAGCTTCTCGACGACCCTTACGCTTTGTTCATTATGGCGGAATCCGTCCTCGCAGATTTCATTTAAGATGAACTCTCCGGCATGCCCAAACGGGGTATGCCCAAGGTCATGCCCGAGCGCTATCGCCTCCACTAAATCTTCATTCAGCCGCAGTGCTTTGGCAATCGTTCTCGCATTCTGCGATACCTCCAAGGTGTGTGACAGCCTGGTGCGGTAATGGTCCCCTTTCGGCGTCAGAAACACCTGTGTCTTATTTTTTAATCTGCGAAACGCTTTGCAGTGGAGAATCCGGTCTCTGTCCCTCTGAAACACCGGCCGGATATCACAGGGTTCCTCCGGCTTATCCCTTCCCCTTGAGTTGACACTGAGTGTCGCATAAGGGCTTAAGATTTCCCGCTCCATCTGCTCAATATCTTCACGTATCGACATATATTTTCTCCTCTTTTCGGCAACAGCCAACAAGACTACATAAATATATATTCCGCGTGTCGGGACAATTTCCTTTATTTTTTCAAAAAATTCCTGCTGTTTTTTATTTAAAAGTCAAAATCCGCATAATCTTCCGGCAGGAAACGATGATAAATGATATGGCAGCCCTCGTCCTTGAAGCAGTAATAATAGCTGTCCCCCATCTCCTCCGGGAAGCGCAGCAGATAGTCGAACTCTCCATTGTCAATTTTTTCACAAATCACGTTATCCGTGTATTTTTCAAACAGGCCGATGATATCCTGTAACGTACAGCCATGGGTTCCGACTAACGCGATAAGTTCTCTGATAAATTCATTGTCCGCCGTATGCTCATGCACATAGACGCTTCCCTCCGGTGGAATCAAAAAACAAAAGCGTTCCTTTTTATGGGAAACCTCTATCTCCCCAAGCTTTGCGGTAAGCTCCCCCGGCAGATGTTCTAATCGTTCCGCCATCTCCTCTTCGGTATCCTCTGCCTCAAAAAAATGATTCAGGGAACTGAGCGGATAATAAAGGCGGATGTTCTCCTCACGAAATCCAAGTTTTGCCTGCTCTTCCTTGATGACGTCCACAAGACTCTGTTCTAAGCGTTCAAATCCCATCTCTCATTCCTCCTGTCTGTTATTCTTCCTCATCCTCCGCAAAATACGCATCGCAGAACTGATTCCATTTCACCTCGTACTCCCCGTGCGGCAGCTCCGGCAGGTCATATGGGGTCGTCACTCCGCGTCTGACCGCTTCCGCAACAAAATCGTGAATATATTCCGCATCTTCTCCAAAAAATGCTTTTATTTTTGTAATTCCTTTGTCCGCAGCTACTGCCATTCTGGTATGCCCGTCAAACGAAATGTAGCGCTCCCCGTACGGTATCACCGGAACAATCACATCCTCTCCGCTCTGCACAAACGAGGCAACCGCTTTCTTTTTCTCTTTATCCACATAAAACTGGGATGGCTGAATCTGTGCCAGTTCCACGGTAAAAACCGGAACCTCATCATATTGTTTGAGCAGCCGGTTGTTTTTATCATAAAATTTTGTGATATGCTCCGCAAAAAAACGGAATTCTTCTATCACTGCCTCAAAATATTCTTCCTTTTCTCCACGGACAACGGCACTGTCTTTTCCCGTTATTTCCACCTCGTACGGCAAGGCTTCCTGTACCAGAAATGCGCCATGCTGCTTTAACACGTTTTCGTGAAAACGCTCATCCGTGTAACTGTTTATCCGTTGTATTTCAAGTTCCATTTTTCCCTATCCTTCTAATAATTCCTTTGCGAGCGCTGCCGCATGGTCATAGTACCAGTTGCCCTCGTCTTCTTCCGCCTCGACAAATTCCACGTACTCATTTAAAACCGCAAGTTTTACATCTGTAATAAATTGTTTCCGGTCCGGCTTCTGTTTTAATTGTTCGTAGACTCTGTCCAGAAAAATTTTCTTCTGCCCATCCGTCATATAAAACGGAAACGTCGCCCTGTCCTCGGTTCCATGCGCAATAAACCTTGCAATATCCAGAGAATACGGCATCTTTCCACCAAATCCCCAGTCGATAATCGTTACTTTTCCGTCATGGGAAACGACATTAAACTGTAAAAAATCTCCGTTTGCCAACGTCCTTGGTGCGGTCTTCTGACGTTCCAAAAACAGCTTATACGCTTCACCTAAAAGCTTCTCGTCATGCTCTACAAGATACTGATACCGTTTCTTAATCCGGTTCTGATAGACTAAAAACCGGTCATCCGCTCCGTCCGGCTCTTCCCAGAAAGCATTCTGAATCTCTGTCAGACTGTCTGCCGCCGCAATCGCAATCTCATCTGTCATATCTCTTAAATCCGTTCCATTGATGTGCTCGATTAAAATCCAGTCATCGTCCCCTCTGTGGCATTTTCCGTAATACGCCGGGACCGGAAAATCTCCGTTTTTTAAATAGGTCTCATAATTAAAAAATTCCCGTTTTCCTGCTTTTTTCAGCACTTTTTTGGCATATGCCGTCTCAACGATATAGACATCATAGTAGCGGACCTCCTCCGCTTCGTCCCCGTACTGCTCGCACACCTGGCGGATGCTTTTTGCCGGTTCCCCCGTTATCTCTGCAACAATCTGTGCTATCTCTTCGTTTTTAACCTCTATTTCAAACTGTCCTGTCTCCATCTTTTCTCCCTCATTTGTTCCTGCAATTTTTTCTTTCCGCAAACGTCATTTTTTCATAAATTCCTCTGACGAACCACGATAAGTATCCTACAAAGTGTCTGCCCTGTCAAATGGTAAATGTTCCACAGACGCAAAACGCCACCGGACAGGAATCCTGTCCGGTG
>ENA-UOJA01000460-UOJA01000460.1-human-gut-metagenome-genome-assembly--contig:-C19-NODE-460-length-39659-cov-8.855772_pt1 | contig 39659 bp, 25 predicted proteins | sample MGYA00242337_ERZ723884 | MGnify/ENA metagenome assembly ERZ723884
GTTCTTGTTCATTTTCCAGTTACCTGCTACAATGTTTTTTCTCATTTTGTTTAAATTTTAAAGGGTTAGTTATAATGTTTCTTTTTTATTCTCTTCCTCTTTTTTCTTTTTGCGGCTTTTTATGCGCAACCATATCAGGTCGATCACGGTCAGCAGCAGCAAAGGCCCCAGGAACCAGCCGGTCACTTCTACCACCTTGTGCACATTGGTTTTCGGATTCCATGTACTGAATGGAAGTTTCTCCAGCGGTGCATTCAACTGGTATTCATCTGGCAGATTGGAAACACTCCATTTACGCAGCACGACTCCTTTTTTCAGCAGCATCAATCCCGGATTGGAACGAATCATCGTTTTCAGCGTAATCTCATCCATCAACGCAAACGGATATTCCGCTCCTGTATTCTCTTGCCAGTCTATGATATCCTGCTCCGAAGAAGCTGTCAGACAAAGGAAACGATACCCGTGTTCCACGCTGTAATCATACACTTCATTGATCAAATCCATACCACTATCGTCCGCCTGCTTCAACCATGGTGCCACCAGTAAGAACGTGTACTGGTCACTATGAAGTATGTCATCGGTCAAATCCTCTCCCGTTTCCAGTGAAGTAATTGAGAAGTCGTGAATAGGAGGTTCATATCCCTTCTCCTTCACCCGCGTCTTCGAATCGACAAAGGTCCACGTGGAATCTGTCGGGAAATTATCAATCGTAAATTCCTGTTCTTTACCGTCTTTCGAATAAATAAAAATCGTTTCATACTCGGTAGGCTTCTCACCTTCAGGAATTGTCATGCCTTTTATGATGTCTGCTCCCACATGATAAGGACGAAAATCGAACACAGGCAGGTAGCGCAGGCAGAACAACATGAAGAAGATGATGAACAGAATACTGTAAAGCGAAATCAGCCAGTCCACTTTCGTGGTGACCAGATTAAAAATATGCCGTCGCCACTTAAACACGGAAATAGCCGCAATAAGCAACACGATGTTTTTGAAGAAAGTCTCCCAGTTGGTCAGCACAACCGCATCGCCAAAACATCCACAATCGGAAATCGGATTGGCTATGGCCAACCACAATGTCAACGGTGTCATAAAAGCCATCATCAACAAAGCCAGCAAAGGAGCTACCCTCCGACGAATACCGAAGAACAGATAAATGCCAAGAATAAACTCAAACAAGGCACAGAGCATAGCTGCCAGATAAGGCACATATCCTGCGCTCAGGCTCTGCAGCCCCCATGCTTCCAGGTAATCCTGTACCTTATAGACCGTGCCCAAAGGGTCATTGGCCTTTACAAATCCGGAGAACAGAAAAACGACAGCCAGTAAAAAACGGCAGACGTTACTCCAGATCACAATTGCTTTATGTAGAAACTTATTCTCCAAATTCCAGCTTAATCAATCCGAAAACGGCATAATTAATCATATCCATATAATTGGCGTCTACACCTTCTGAAACCAAGGTATCTCCTTTCAAAGATTCGATTTGCTTGGTCCGATAAATCTTCATCAAAATCAAATCTGTATAGGAGGTGATGCGCATGCTACGCCAAGCCTCATCATAGTCATGATTCTTTGCCAGCATCAGCTTCAGCGCCTTGTCGGCATAGGTATCATATAATTCCAGCGCACGCTCTTCAGTTATATCTTCCTTCTCAGCATAGCCCAGTTCCAGCTGAATAAGCCCGATAATACCATAATTGACAATTGCAATAAACTCCGGACGAATGCCTTCATCTATCAAGGACACGCCCTTCACTTCGATACTGCGAATACGGTTTGCCTTAATATAAATCTGGTCTGTCACGGAAGACGGACGCATGATGCGCCAGGCAGCTCCGTAATCATGCAACTTTTTAGCAAACAAATCACGGCATACTGCAATTACATGTTCAAATTGTTTCTTGGTTTCTTCCATCTTTTATGCTCGAATATGTGGCAAAGTTACTGTTTTTTCAGAGAGCACACAAAAATAACGGAGATAAAAATGCCATTTCATACAGTCCCGACAGAACTGTATGAAATGGCATCTCCTTTTATTTCAATAAATTTGTCTTCCAGTTTAAGAACATCTCAAGACTTGTCCGATACGCAACGTTGTAGTACGTTTTATACCATTAATCTGACACAAGCGGTCGATGGATACGTGATACAAACGAGAGATACGCCCCAATGTATCACCCTTACGGATTTTATGATAACGGATAGCTGATTTTTCCGCCTCTGCCGCACCGGATTTCCCTGATTTCACAGCAGCCAATGCGCGAGTACGCTGATATGCATAACGGTTAGCACCACGCACAAACAAATAGCTGTCTGAAACGATATCCTGGTTCGGGAAATCAAACATAAATTCCGGATTTATTACCTCGCCTAAGAAACGAGTTTCAAAATGAAGGTGAGAACCGGTAGAACGTCCGGTATTTCCTCCCAAACCAATCGGGTCACCTGCCTTTACATATTCATCTTCAGCTACAATCTGCTTAGACAAGTGTCCGTAAATGGTTTCCAAACCATTGTCATGACGGATTACTACATATTTGCCATAACCTCTACGTTCATATTTCACCATGCGCACACGCCCGTCGAAAGCAGCACGGATGGTATCGCCGATATAGACTTTAATGTCCAATCCGTTGTGCATACGCCGCCAGCGCGGACCGCATTTAGAAGTGATGACTGTATGAGTTGTCGGCATGCAGAAGCCTGTCAGATCGATTCGGAAACTATCTGGAACCTGTACATTACCACCGTAAGCATGAACGCGATCATTGTTCCAGTTTGGATAAAGACTGTAAGCGGGATATACTGCCTGTTCTGCTTTAATCTGGCGAATCAGGGCTAATGAATCCACTGCTTTTAATTTTCTGTCAATCGGCGCCTGACGAGCCAGAAGATCCTGTCCTGAAACATTGATACTGACCATGGCCAGAGCCGCCATTGCTACTGTTCTAATACACTTTAAAATCATTATACCTTATATTTTTCAGCTAGTATCCGTCGGATGGCCTTTTTCCAGCCCGACCCTTATTCAGAATACCATTACTGGTTTAAAACAAATCACTTTCAGAGTGCACTTCTGCCTTCATTTCATGCAGATATGCTTGACTGCTTTACAAATAGCGTTCCAAAGATAAAAAAAATTCGGTATATCCGGCTGAAGGATTAACGATTTTTCATGTATTTTTATACGCAAAACATAGAATAAATGTTTTACAACATAACATTCAGCAATACAAAGAATTAAATAAAATCACTTTAACGAAGGATTCAAATCTTCCCGAGCCACAAATTTTCCCTCTTTCCATTCCAGACAAACGGGCTGCGATTTCAAATAAGGCTTTAAATCTTTTGCGGTTTCCTTGTCCAAATAGTCGGGCGTAGTATAAGTGAACTTGAGCACCGGTTTTTCAGCCGACAATTCAGCCTTCCACAAATACATGTCGGCATAGGCACGAAGGTTCTTCAAGGAGTCAGCCTGGGCTGTCGAAGCCGGAGTCAAATAAAATTCATCTTCTTGTGGAAGCTGTAAAAAATCGGAAAGCGGCAATTCATGCCAGTTCATATCATAAAAAGTAATCTGACTGTCAGCAGCCGGAGCCGAATAGGTTGAAACGGCACAAATCACTTTCACGGAGTCATTCAGCGGAAGCAGCTTCAGTTCCAAGGTGCTGGCCGAAGTCGTTTTCAGAAACAAATAATCTGAAGTCAGTTTAGTCATTTCCGACATATTTCCAAAACGGTTCTTCACCTCTGCCTTCATTCCACTTTCCAGGAAATCACCGAAGTCGGCCCGGTTTACCTCCGTCAAAAGCGGTGACAAGGAATCTGGCAATGCTACAAAAAGCGTCTTCAAATCCTGCGCACGCCCTGCAGCACCACATACATACAACACGAATATCAATATCAAAATACGTTTCATAACCAGCTATTCAAAAAAGTGCCCAAATATACAACTATTTCTGTTAGTAAGAAAAAATCTCTCTCCCTTCTCAATTTTTCCCATCCCGCCTTTTCAGGAATTCACTGGGGCTTTCTCCAAAATAGTCTTTATAACACCGGGTGAAGTAAGACGGAGAACTGAATCCCACTTCGTAGGTGATTTCGGCCACCGTCTTTTCAGAGGATGCCAGCAAAGAGGCTGCCTTTTTCAACCGGGCAATGCGCAACAATTCATTCGGAGCATATCCGGTCAAGGATTTTGTTTTACGATATAGCTGCACGCGCCCCAATCCCAATTCAGCACCCAAATCTTCTACACTCAAATCTGAATTACTCATTTTTTCCTCAATCAAGACCTTCAGCTTTTCCACAAATCCCTTGTCCACTTCGCCCAACGACTGTTTTCCGCTTACCGCCGTGGCATCTTCTGTAAACGATTTCAACCGTTTCCGGTTATCTATCAGGTTGCGGATTCGCGCCAACAGGAGTTTGGCATTGAAAGGCTTTGTCAGATATGAGTCTGCACCCGAATCATACCCCTGAATCCGCTGTTCATCCATAGCGTATGCCGTCAGCATCAGTACCGGAATATGAGACGTCTGCAACTCACTTTTCAGCCGCTTACAACATTCTATACCGTCCATAACAGGCATCATGACATCACAGACCACTACATCCGGCACATACTTCATAGCTTGTCTTATGCCTTCCTGCCCGTTTACCGCTTCAATCACTGTATATTTATCCTGCAGCAACATCTTCACGTAATCACGCACATCCTGATTGTCGTCAATGACCAGCACCACTTCCTTGTCTGCCGTTCCGTCTACTTCCACGTTTTCAACCCACTGATGCAAGGTTTCTTGTCCGGCATCCAGCACAGCCCCTTCCTGCAGGTTTTTCAAGGATTCATTTTTCTCTATCACCTCTTTCACTTCTCCTTCCTGCTTCATTGGAAGTACAACCCGGAAACATGTACCTTTTCCTTTTTCACTTTCCACCTGTACCATACCCTTATGCAACTGCGCAAAAGCCTCTACCAGAGCCAGTCCCAGACCTGAACCAGTATGCTGCACATCTATTTGATAAAAACGTTCAAACACGTGATGTATATGTTCTTCGGACATGCCAATACCTGTATCGCTGACTTCCATACACAAGCATGGTTGGCCATCTTTCTCTATCCGCGAAAGCACCACCTTTATCTCCCCTTTTTCCGGAGTAAATTTAAAGGCATTGGACAATAAGTTGTAGGTAATGCGCTCTATCTTTTCCGCATCGGCCACCATCACATACTGCGCCGCATCTCCTTCCGCCTTCACTTCAAACTGAATATGTTTCCGGAACGCCAAAGTATGAAATGCCTCTGTCCAATCCTTTATACATTCCAGCGCATTAAATTCAGAAAGCCGCAAAGCCAGTTTGCCATGTTCATATTTCTGGAAATCCAGAATCTGAGTAATCAATCTCAATAAGACTGCGACGTTTTTCCGCACAATCTCCAGCATATTCCGCTCCCTCTCACCTAAATGCTTTTCCTCCAGCAACTGGTTGATGGGGTCTGCAATCAAAGTCAACGGTGTACGGAAATCATGCGACACACTGGTAAAGAAGGCCAGCTTGGCATGTGTAGCCTCTTCCAACTGACGTGACAATGCAATCAGCTGGTCACGTTGTTCCTGCAACTGGTCACGCTGCTGTTCCAATTGCTGCTTCTGGGTAGACAATTCCGTATTCATCCGGTTCTTTACCCAAAAGGCACGTACCAGGAAAAAGAACAAGAATCCGGCCAGAATCAATATTACCACACAGGCATATAAGAACATTGTTTGTGCAGAGTAACGAAGGAAATAATCATCCAGCTGATGATTTAAAAGCTCAATTTTCTGGTCCAGCGTCAGAATATGCTTCATCTGCATCTGCATCACACGGGCGTTGGCACGATTTACCAACGCGGTAGAAAGTATATTTTCTCGCTGATAGGGTTCGCCACGCAGTATAGCCATGGCTACCTGAATCACTTTATCACCTCCTGTAGGATAAATGAAGGTAGCATCCAGTTTGCCTTCCGCCACACTTTCCACTCCGCCGGCTACCGCATCAACTCCCACAAACGCAATCTGTCCGGCACGATTCTTCTGGCGTGCCTTCTCATACGCCCCGATAGCCATCCGGTCGTTCTGTGCAAAGACCAGGTTTACTTGTGGGTGAGCATCCAGTAACGTATCCATCACCTCCCCAGCCTTCTGCCGGAACCATCCGGCTTCTGCAGATGCCACCACCTGCACCCCCGGAGCAGTCTTCAGGGCTTCCATCATCCCCCGATGACGCTCCACGGCTGGAGTAGAACCTCTCAGTCCGGTAATCTCTATTATCCGTCCCTTTCCTCCTAAACGGTCTGCTATATATTCACCTGCCTTACGGCCAATTTCATAATTGTCAGCACCTACATAGGCGGTATATTTTTTAGAATTGATTTTCCGGTCGACCAGGATGACAGGAATTCCTGCATCGTATGCCTTCTCAATCACCGGCGTAATAGCTTCGGCTTCATTAGGGGCAACAATCAGCAAATCGACTTTTCTTTCAATCAAAGATTCTATGTCCTTAATCTGATGGGTATTATCATCATGAGCCTGATAAACCTCCACATTTACCCCCGGATAAAACAGAGCTTCCCGAAGAATCTCTTTGTTCATCTGGGCACGCCAATCATCTTCACTACATTGTGATACGGCTATCGTATAGTCCGCCTCCTTTCGGGAGCAAGCTACAGACAACAGCAGCAAGCAAATCACACCTATCCAACCACAGACTAAATGTTTCATAATTTTATATCTATTTCTGCAAATGTATGAAAATCGCAGCGATTTATACAGTCTGACAGATACAAAAATCACGAAACCGACCCACAATTTTTCGTTCAACGGCTCTACTCTTTTTATGTTTTCCGAAGCGGAACCATACGTTTTCCGTGTGAGAAACCTACGTTTTCGCTTCGGGAAACGTATGGTTTTCACACGGAAAACATAAAACAGACAAAGCCGAAGCGACATTATCTTCAGCAGGTTTTCCAATCTTATCAGACAAAAAAATCTCCGGAAGTACAGAAACATACCTCCGGAGATTTTTCACAAGATAAACTATATAGCTTAAATTTTTTCCTTCAAATACAGAGGGAATTCCGGCATAGCCCCATTCTGGGTACATACAAATGCCGAAGCCTCTACTGCCAGTTCATGCGCTTCGCGTACGGTCTTTCCTTTCAAGATAGAAGCCACGAAAGTAGCAGTGAATGAATCACCTGCACCTACCGTATCAGCTACATTTACCTTCGGAGTCTCTACAAATGAAACATGGCCTGGAGTAAAGACATAGCTTCCGTTCACGCCACAAGTCAGGATCAACATTTTCAGGTTATACTTGGCAAGCAGAATCCAGCATTTATCCTGCAGGTCAATACCCGGATAACCGAACATACGGCTTACTGTAACCAGTTCTTCATCGTTTATCTTCAGCACATTACATTTCTGGAAGCAATTGCACAGAACTTCTTTCGTATAAAAGCCCTGACGGAGATTAATATCAAACACTTTCAATGAATCTTTCGGCATTGCATCCAAAAACTTATTAATGGTTTCTCTGGAGACCACGCTTCGCTGAGCCAACGAACCAAAGCAAACCGCCGTAGCCTGCTGAGCCAATCCGTCCAAGGCCGGAGTATAAGGAATATTATCCCATGCCACACCTTCCTTTATATCATAACAAGGAACTCCTTCCGCATCCAGTTCTACTTGTACCGTACCTGTGGGATACGGAACTTTTTCAATCATGCAATGCAAATTTTTCTCATAGAAGTTCTCTAAAATTTCTGCTCCCAGTTTGTCATCTCCTACGGCACTAACTGCACGACCGTCCAAACCAAACTGTGATACATGATACGCAAAGTTAGCCGGAGCTCCACCAATTTTCTTTCCTTCAGGCAGCACATCCCATAGTGCTTCACCTATACCTACAACTATTGTATTTCCCATAGTCTTAATATTTAATTTTTAACGTATAAGCAAGTAAATAAATCACACCAGCCGTCATTACTGCTACGGCTCCATTCTGTCCGATAGCATCGCTGGCCACTCCCATCAGAAGAGGGAATACGGTTCCGCCAAACAAGCCCATAATCATCAGTCCAGACACTTCGTTCTTTTTGTCGGGCATGGACAGAAGAGCCTGAGAGAAGATAATGGAGAACACATTAGAGTTTCCAAAACCAATCAATGCGATGCAAATATAAATCACTGTCTGCGAGTCAAAAGCAAAAAGTCCAATCATAGCCAGCATCATGCAAATCGCACTTATCAGGAAAAAGATTTTAGATGATACAGCCCGCAGGATAAACGCCCCAGAAAAACATCCCAATGTACGGAATATAAAATACAGACTGGTAGCAAAACCGGCTTCTGTCAAAGTCATTCCAAGACGTTCCATCAGAATCTTAGGAGCTGTAGTATTTGTACCCACATCGATTCCCACATGACACATGATACCAAGGAAAGACAACAGAATAAAGGGTTTTCCTAACAGTTTCAGGCAATCGGCAAATCCAGATGCCTTGTCCGGCTGTTCTTCGGTAATAGGAGTAGCCGAAAGCAACAGAATGGCAAACACAGCTACAATCATATAAATAGGGAACAGCACTCTCCATCCCAAGCCAAAAGTCGGAATGGCCTGTAAAGCTCCCCACATGGCCAGATAAGGAGCCAGGAAAGAAGCAATGGCTTTCACAAACTGGCCAAAGGTCAGTGTGCTGGCCAGACGGTCGCCCGAAATAATATTGCTCAACAGCGGGTTCAGTGAAGTTTGCATCAAAGCATTACCTATCCCTAATAGAGAAAAGGAACAAAGCATCAGTCCATAGCTGTCACCAAACATAGGAAGTAACAAAGAAAAGAAAGTCACCACCAGACTCAGCAGTACTGTTTTCTTTCTTCCAATACGGTTCATCAGTATTCCTGTCGGTACAGAGAATATCAAAAACCAAAAGAACACTAAAGAAGGGAATATATTTGCCTCAGAGTCCGTCAAACTCAAATCTTCCTTCACATAATTTGAAGCAATTCCCACCAAATCAACGAATCCCATGGCAAAGAAGCAAAGCATCACAGGAAACAGCTTGGCATATTTTAATTTATCACTTGTCATTTTTACTTAATTTAAATTCAGTTCAAATTCAATCTTATTTCTTTTTGGTAAATTGTTTTACTCAGCAGTAAGCTCTATCACACGACTCTGAGTAGGGCGGAAACCAAAGACCTCCAAGCCGACTTTCATCAGATAGTCACCAGAAAGTAATTCTCCATCAGCTTCCAGCGTAGATTCTGTACCTGGCATCAGATTGATTTCTTTCACACGGTACATCTTGTTCGGATCCAATCCTTTCACTTTCAAAGGAAGCAGTTTTTCCTGGAAACGAGGATAAATGTCGTATGCAAATACCACCCCTTTCGAAGCATCTTGGCTGACATAGTTCACAGCCATGTGATTAGATTCATACGGAGATACCAGACGATACTGTACGCCATCCAAAATTACCGGCTGCAAGCGTTTCCAGTTGGCCACCGCAAGCTGGCAATATTCCAATTCTTCTGCGGCCATTTCTTTCAACCCTATATCAAATCCCAACTTACACATGGAAGCCATATCGGTGCGGAACTTGATAGAAGCATTCTTATTCCAGCTTGTCACGTGTGCACACATGGCCTTGGCTGGGAAGAACTGAGAGAATCCCCACTGTATGTAAGCTCTTTCCACAGGGTCCGTGTTGTCACTGCACCAGAATTCCGTGAAATATTTCAACGCCTCATAGTCACAACGTGCACCACCACCAGAACAAAGCATCATCGGCACATCCGGATAGTTCTCTTTTACCCGCTTCATGACATTGTACACGCCACGTACATGGTCTATATACAAACGTCCCTGTGCACCTTTCAGATAAGAAGAATAGATATTGGTAATCGGGCTGTTGCAATCCCATTTGAAATAAGCGATACCTGGATTTTCCTTCAACAACTTATCCACAATGCCATACACATAATCCTGCACTTTCGGGTTACTCAAATCGAGTACCAGCTGGTTACGATAGTAATAGGTTTCACGGTTCGGGTAATGGATTGCCCAGTCAGGATGCTTTTCAAACAATTCACTCTTCGGATTCACCATTTCCGGTTCAATCCAGAGACCAAACTTCACTCCTTCTTTCTCTGCTGCCTCAACCAGCGCATTGATTCCATCAGGAAGTTTATCGGCCGTTACATCCCAGTCGCCCAGTCCGGCTGTATCACTGCTGCGTTTGTATTTGTTACCAAACCATCCGTCATCCAGCAAGAACATGTCTACACCGAGTTCCTTCGTTTCTTTAATCAGGTCGACAAGGATATTCTGGTTAAAATCGAATCCTGTATTCTCCCAGTTATTCAACAACGTCAAACGAGTACCTTTTCCATCCTTCAACTGATAATTCCGTGCCCAGTTCTGAAAGCGACGGCTTCCTTCGCCCGTACCCTTATTGCTCAAAGTAAAAATAAATTCAGGAGTAGTGAACACTTCATCCATCTGAAGTTCATACACTGAAGCATAAGGATTAATGGCAGGAATCACACGCAGGTTACCCACATTGTCCACTTCAAAAGTAAAGCTGAAGTTACCGGTCCATCCCAATGTACCCATCAGGACTTCCCCCTGATTTTCTGCGGCAGGAGCCTCCAGACCGACCATGAAAAAAGGTTGCGTATGCATAGCAGCACGACTTCCCAGCTTGGTATCTACCACCTTCTTACCGAACTCCAGCTTCTGCGTACTCATCTGCACTTCCTTCGCCCAGTCTCCACTGAATTCAGTCAAATAGTAAGCCGGACGATTGAAATACAACATCGTAGAAGCGTAACGGAATAACTGTACAGGCTTTTTCTCCTGATGTGAGATTTCACTCCAAGTCTTGATTACGTCCTCCTTTTCGTAAGCCACGTAATGCAAGGTTACGTTCACCGGATATTTATCATCACGCAAATGAATATCTGTCTGTGTTCCTCCTTCCACAGCTTTTGTAGAAGAAGACACGTAATAAAGCCAGGTAGAAGCATTACCGTCGGCATGAGTCACCCCCAAAGCCGGTTCAAAGAAATCCTCGTTACCTGAACCTGAGCAGACTTCCCATCCGCGTGGAGAGACACTGGCATCTGATGCAGGATGTATCTGCCAGTCCAGTTTCTTCAAATCCGATTCATGCAACAGTTTTTCGCCCAAGTAAGTCTGATAGAGCCGTCCGTTTTCAGCCACCTGAAGCACCAGATCCGTATTATCCGTTGAAATCCGGATAATCTTTTCTTCTGCAGCTTCCGCACACTGAAAACCCCAAAACAAGCCTAAAGCCGTAATAAAAAAGTTTTTCATGGTCTGTCTGGTTTTTAATAATTACAACCCCAATTTATGTATCTTCATATTCTCAACCTTATAATCGCCACCTTCACTATACAGACGGATAGAGTTATAAGGTTTGGTAGGGAATACCAAGTTTGTCATGGCAATGCGACCTCCATTAGCAAAGATTTCTACAGAGCATTTGTCTACAAAAATCTGCAAATGATAAGTTTTTCCTTCACACAATGAAAGAGGAGCCCATGTGCCTAATGCAAAATCATTCTTATAGTTGATAGAAGTCGTTTTACGACGGTCATGATTTTCAATGGCATGAGGTTCTGCTTTCTCACCAAAAGCAACCAATCCACTTTCTGTACGGTCCATTACCAGTTTACCGGCTTTCATATCCAGGTAAATCTTGGTCTTTTCACCCTTGTCATTCAGCAGTTCCATTCCAGCTACAGCAGATGCGCCCGGAGTTACATCCATTTCAATTTCGAAAGCACCCTCATTCTGCGGGAAGATTTCGTCAATCTTGCTTTCACCTTTCACAGTCTGATTGTCAATGGTACGTGTTTCTTTACGCAAGCCTGCAGTTTCCTTGACTACATTGGCTGCCATGTAAATCTGGCCATCTTTTGTGTACAATGACAGTTCACGCGGCAAGGCATTTGCTCCACGATACTGACGGATAGGAGTAACATTTGCATATTGCCAGTTGCTCATCCAAGGTACTGCAACCACGCGGTCTCCAGTATTTGAGAAACAAACTGTAGCATAGTGGTCCTTACCAAAATCCAACCATTTAGTTACTTCCGGTTTCGTGTCACATTTGAATTCTTTTCCATCAAAATCACCTACGAAATATTCTGTAGCGCTACCACCGAACATACAACCCGGGTTGATATTTACAATCATCACCCATTTCATATTGTTCTTGTCACCATCAACCGGCAACTGGATAAAGTCAGGACATTCAAACTGATTAGGCTGTACACCATAACCTTTACCAAATCCGCTCTGATATTCCCAGTCCTTCAAGTTAGAAGAAGAGTAGAAACGCATTTCCTTGTCCGCAGAAACAATCATATACCATTTCTGAGCCGGTTCATACCAGAACACTTTCGGATCGCGGAAATCTTTCAGTCCGTCAAACGGAGTCAAAATCGGATTTTTCTCGTATTTTGTATAAGTACGTCCATTGTCGTTGCTATAAGCCATACACTGAATCTGTCCGTGTTCATCGCTGGCAGATGTGTAGAAAGCGATAATGGCGTCTTTTCCGTAGCCTGCGCTATTGTTCTTGTCTACCACTGTACTTCCTGAGAAAATGTGACCCAATGTATCACGTGCGATAGCAGGATTCAAATGGTCCCAATGAATCAAGTCCTTACTAACTGAATGTCCCCAGTGCATATTTCCCCACTTGGAACCGTAAGGATTATATTGGAAATACAAATGATACTCTCCATCTTTATATACCAGTCCGTTGGCATCGTTCATCCAGCCATAAAGCGGTGTGTGGTGATATACCGGACGATAATAGTCCGTATTTGCCGTATTAAAAGTATCCGACAACTGAATATGCTCCCAGCATACAGCGTTTGCAGCCACTTTTCCAATGGTAACAGTAGCTTCCTTAGCTCCTTGAGGCAATTCAAAGGGTACGTAATACTCTACGCTGTCTACTGCCAGACGTACATCCATCGGCATATCAGCCGGGCTTCCGGTTACTAATTTCACCTTTCCCTCATTAGATGATTCCTGGATAGGAAGCAAAAGATATTTAGAAGGATTCTTTATGTGTACGACAGTCAAAGTGTCTCCCTGATGCTCAAATACTAAGTTATTTTTTTGTGATTGGCATGCCCACATACCAGTCAAGAAAAACGCTCCTAATGCGAGGTTAACAAAATTCTTTTTCATGATACGTTGTTTTATGGGATTAAAAATACAAATTATTCTTTTAAAAATACCTATTGAAAACTTTTTATAACCGGCACAACTCATTGATTTGCTGTGCCGGAACCTATCGGAATGAAAAATGAATGTCAGAATTTAAGCTGTGCAGAGAATTCCACTGTAAACGGACGGATGTAGCTTCCTGCCATTACTGTGTTGGCATATTTTCCAGCTTCCTCCTTCGTAACCAGTTCTGCTCCAGCAATACTTCCTTTTGCACCAGTCTGGTTCAGGAAGTTTACAACTGAACAGCCCAATGACAGCTTCTTGTTTACCTGCCAGTTCAAACCACCGAAGGTTTCCCAACGGCCATTGAAATAATAGGCATCATTGATATTAGCGTATGTTTTGCTAAAGTAACGGAAGCTGGTCCAGATTTTCAAATCTTTCGTAATCATATAGCTCGGGTCGATTTCCACGATTACCTGCGGGATTTCTGCTACGATGTTACCAGTAGCATTGATCTGGCCTACATAACCATCTGAGAATTTCACAGAAGTCTCATATTTCTTGTAAGTCGGCTTCTGGTAAGTGAAGAGGAAGTGCAAATCAAAACCTTTAAACGGACGAGCTACCACGTCAGTAGTCCAACCCAATGTCTTGATGTCATAGTTCAACGGAGCAGCCAAGATTTCGTTTACTCCATTTACGCTATGCTGCAAGTTCAATGTAGAGTTGTTGTTGGTCTTTGAGATATAAGAGAACAATGAAGTCAAGCTTAACCATTCGTTGTTATAGTAGATACCGGCACGTCCCAGAGGTACTGAAATCTTATCGGTATTCGGTAATACAGCCGGAGCAAAGTTTTCAATTCTCGGATGCTGGGTAATGTAAGTAAAGTCTCCAGTAAATCCGAACTGTTTGGTCAACTTATAAGTAGCAGCTGCACTCAGTGCGTAATTAAACCAGTCATACTCCATCGGAGTCGGTTCAATCTTCGTTCCATTAGGTGTTGGTGCAGTAGCTCCCAGATAATAATCAGCAAAACGTCCTACGAAATTGCCATCTGCATCTTTAACTGCTGCATTGTTTCCGCGAAGAGCCTGGTATTCCAAGCGAGCACCGTAGTAAAGGTTAAATTTGTCTGTTACATCCCAGTCGTGAGTGAAATATACAGCCAATTTGTTTTCATGACCTTTATAATATTCTGATGCATTCTTGTTGAAGTCATAGTAATATCCATTTCCTCCATATACGCGACCTGTCGATGTAGCATAGTCCGGATTATAAAGACGAACCGGATAGCTTCCATCAGTCGGTACAGACTGGTCATACATCGTAGTATTTGATGCATAATCAATATCATAGTACCATTCGTTCAATCCCAAACGCCATGTACCGTTAGACAATTTACGAGACAGCTCAGTAGTAAACATTACTTCATCAATGAAACCACGGTTCAAGCAAGACATACGGCTCTGTACATATTCGCCATCGTATGCTCTCATGCTACCGTCTTCTGCTTCATACTGATAATTGATAGCGCTGTTTGCACGCTGTGAAAGTTCCATCGGAGTCTGGTACACACAAGAACCAGTCGCATGGTCGTATTTCATAATTACTTTCCAAGACAAACCGTTATCCCAATTGTAATTATTCATCAAGGTAAACTCACTACCCTTATTCTGTACGGCATCATACAAATTTGTTTTCTTCAACTCTCCTGTACGCATGTCGCGATATACCATTTCATTGTCAACCGGAAGATAAGAAGTGGTACCCAAAGCAAAAGCACCCAACTCTCTTACGCTACCATCGCCTACGTAAATAAACGGAGCCGACTGAGTGGCATACATATATACCGGATGGCTGTTGCTATAATGATACATAGCCGTAAACTCACCCCGGTTATTGTTATAGCGTTTTGTCAAGGCAAACTTATAAATCTGTGTACGATCCTGGAAAGGAGTAGATTTGATTTTGAATGTTCCCGGGTCAAAATCCTGATAGATACTTCCACTATAGAACCAATCGTCAGCAATTTCTCCATTCAGATTCAGAGAAAATTCCTGCATGCCGAAATGATTGGACTTATAATTCAATGTTCCATGAAAACCTTTTTCACCAAGCTGAGTGAAAGAGTTGACTGCATATCCGATATTACCGGTTGTAATGGCAGTTTCTGAAATCTTCAACAATCCTACATGGTTCAAGCTGGCATCTGCACGCCACAAAGAGTTTACACTGTGCGGATTGGTAGCATACGTTACCGGAATTCCATTTTCAAGCACATTCACATCTGCAGAAGGAAGACCAATCTGAATTTCACGAGGTCCGTTTGCACTGGCGGCATTCAACATTACATTACGGTTACCTTCTTCTTTAGAACTACCTTCATTTGATGAATTATTTTCTTGTGCATATCCATTTACACAAGCCAAGGCGAGCAGCAGCACCGCAGCTCCCATACGATTTGAAAACTGTTTTTTTTCGGCCTTCATAGCATCGTTAATTAATATGTTAGCATGAAATTTTTATTTGTTCATCGCAAAAGTAAGTGATTGACAGCTACAAGGCCATAAAGAATGTTGCATCCTATGACAATATCGTTTCATGCAACAATATTTCTACAGGACGCAACATTTTTACTAGCGAGGAGGGGGTTACTGCAATTTATACACATTCAATGTTTTCACTGCATACCCGTTCTTATCCGCTTCAAAGCACATTTTCACATAAGGCTGTGAAGGGAACACCAAATTTGTCATCACAAATTTTCCATCCTCACCAAAAGCTTCAATACTTGACCGATCGACAAACAAGCGTAACGTCAACTCTTTGTCAACATTTGCCGGAGCGACCGTAACCGCAGGAAAGTCTTTGCTAAAATCCACCGTTCCGCTCTCGCTACGATCCATCACAAACTGTTTACGATTCAAGTCATAATACATAGAGACTTTTTCTCCCTTATCATTCAACAGGCAAAAAGCAATCTTTGACGCGCCTGCATTCTGAATGAGTATTTCTACTTCATAGGCTCCTTGATTATCTTCGAACAAATTTACTATTTCATGCTTCTCGGAAACCCTAAATGAAGGTATTGAAACTTTCTTACCACGTGCTTTTTTCACTTCCACTGAAGGAGTACTCTTTAAATACAACTCCTGTCCCTCGCGATAAAGAGTCAAATCACGAGCAAGTGTATTGGCACTACGATACTGGCGGGTAGGAACATTATTGGCATACTGCCAGTTACTCATCCATCCCAATGCGATACAACGTCCGTCTGGTGCATTGTTCCATGTTACAGTAGCGTAATTATCCTTTCCCCAGTCCATCCACTTTGTCTGAGTAGGCGACTCGTTTACAAACTTCTTTCCATCGAATGAGCCCACGAAGTACTGAGCGGCACTGCCTCCAAAAGGACCTCCAGGATTCAGGTTACATATTAGCACCCATTTTTTCTCACGAGTGCCCTCTACAGGAATTTCCACCAAATCCGGACATTCCCAAACGCCACCATGAGCCCCCTGCATAGCACCAAATTCACTCTCTTTCTTCCACTCCTTTAAGTTAACAGAGGAATAGATTTCCATGTGCTGGCCTACAGCCAACATCATCACCCAATGCTTGCCCGGTGCATACCAGAACACTTTTGGGTCACGAAAATCTTTTTCAGAAGAAGTCAGGATAGGGTTACCTTCATATTTCGTAAAAGTTTTTCCATTATCCAAGCTGTAAGCCATACTTTGTGACTGGACATCTCCCCAAGGAGTAGCCTTAGCAGAGGTATAAAAAGCCACAACTGCTCCTTTACCAAATCCGGCTGTATTATTATGGTCTACCACACAGGAACCACTAAAAATAGCCCCCCATGCATCTGGTACAATGGCACACCCTTCAAATTTCCAATGCATCAAATCGGTACTGGTAGAATGTCCCCAATGCATATTGCCCCAAACAGACCCATACGGATTATACTGGAAATACAAATGATATACCCCATCTTTATAAAACATTCCGTTCGGATCGTTCATCCACCCGTATGCCGGAGTATGATGATAAACGGGACGAAAACTCTCTTTGTTCGCCATATCAAATGAGCCCGACAGTTTCAACTCTTTCCAGCAAAGAGCCGTTTCAGGAACCCCTTGTATTTCTATTGAAATATGCTGCCCTTTATAAGCCGACAAAGCAAACGAAACGTATGAATCCACTCTCTCGCGAGCCAAACGGACATTCATAAGAGTACCCTTCTGCTCGTTATCTTTTACAACACAAATTTTACCTTCCGGTGCATCATCTTGTATGGGAAGAAGCAAATAATCTTCGGTGACATCCAAAGAAACAATATTTTGTTCACACACCAAATGACGAATTGTCCATGAAGAATCAGCCTGTACCACTGATGTCATTCCTAAAAAAAGTCCCAACAGGGTTACTTTTATTGTATATGCATACTTTCTCATAAAATTATGTTTTTAGTATATATCGCTATGTTATTTCCTTTTTCTTCCTTGTTGACATAAGGAAGAAAAAGGAAAATCTATCTTATTATTCATATCCCTTATTCTGAGTGTACAACCCAGGAATGTAATACATCTGGTTATAAGGTATCGGGAAGAACTCATTCTTACCCGCAGTAAAATGAGCATCCTTATAATATTGTCCATAAGTCTGTCCTTCGTAAACGTCATTCTGCTCGGTCTGGAAATAAGCATTCAATGTTTTCGATGCAATTCCCCAACGACGCAAATCAAAGAAACGTCCGTTTTCCATGGCCATTTCCAGACGACGTTCCCAGCGCAGGCATTTACGGGCAATCTCTTTGTTTGCGAAATAGCCGTCCGGATAAGGTTCAATGTCACACTGGTCTGCAGCATAGCTGATATGTTTGGCAACAGACTCCTTAGCACGATTACGGATATTATTTACAATCTTCTCCGCTTTGTCCAGTTCATTCAATTCAATCAATGCTTCCGCACGCATCAGCATCACATCCGTATAACGGAACACATAATCGTTCATTGCAAAAGCCTGCCATGAACCGTTATAGGTTTCCCCTTCAGAACGTTGAGGAACTTCCTTCAACGAAGTATAGTATCCATACGTATTAGGAGTACGTGAGTTATCTGTGGTCATCGTATATTCAGCCTCATATTTATAGGGGAAAGTCGGCATACCTACTGTATGGAACAAACGTGGGTCCCACTTTTGGTTGTCAGGTTGTCCATTAATCGGATAATCAATCTCGTTGTTATAATCATCAAACATCGGCAGCCCATTTCGTGTCTTAAAGGCATTGACCAGATTTTGAGAAGGCTTGTGGAAGTCCCAACCACAAGACCACATCTTCCAACAACCATTCAATGTATTCGACCAGTTAGCACGTCCATAGGTTGTATTATCATCCTCATAATCAGAACACTGAACTGCAAAAATTGATTCCTTACTATTTTTATAAGCAGGTAAGAAGATATCGCCATAATCTTCCAGGTATCCGTAATCAGAAGCTACCACATCATCTGTATAAGTTATGACTTTCTGCATGTATTCAGAATTGATATGACTTTCACCGGTAGTTGCCTCATATCCGTCTCCCCATGCCAAAGTCAGATAACATTTAGCCAGATAGGCTGCAGCCGCTATTTTATTAGCCCGGCCGTCCTCACCCGGTTCTTTTACAGGTAACACATCATAAGCCGCCTTGAAATCATCGATTACTTTCTGAAACAATTGTTCGTAAGTCAATGCTGTATTGCTGACCTGCTCATGGGAGTTGTCCTCTACCACTTGCTCGTCAATCCAAGGAACCTGACGGAACACGGTCAGAAGTTTAAAATAGAAATGTCCACGTAAAAAACGTACTTCAGCAATTCGCTGATCTTTTACATCTTTTCCCAAACTATCTCCATTCCGTTCCAACGAAATCAAAGCACGGTTACAGCGAGAAATAGCCACATACAGACGATACCACAATTCATCCATCTCAGCAGGAGTAGTAGAAGTCAATGTTGTCCATATATCAAATGCATGATAACCCGTATCTGTCGTACCAGAACCACCTTTCAAGCAATCGTCTGAACTTATATCTCCATAAGGAAACAAATTGAACGGATAAGTGTACCAGCAATCACCTAACATGGCATAAGCTGCAGTAACCATATTCTCCGGATTGTCATAAGCCTCATCCTCGCCAATCACTGCAGTCGGAGTATAATTTAGAAAATCTTCACAACTTGTCAATGACAAACCTAATGTACAAGCTGCCAATAATATATATTTTTTCATCATATCCTTATTTTTTTAGTTAGAAACCAATTTGTAAACCAAATGATACTGAAGTAGCCAACGGATAATTCCAGTTCGGATTTTCCGGATCAGGACAAGTCAGACTCTTGCTCTTAACAGTCAGCAAGTTTTGACCTGATACATAGATTCTGGCACTGGACATCTTAAATTTAGACAAGAAGGAAGCAGGTACAGTATAACCAAACTGCAAGGTACGCAATTTCAGATATGAACCATTTTCAACATAGTAGCTGGAAGCTCTTCCTTCGTCAGCTGTATTTTCTGTTGTCAAGGCCGGAATAGTAGACCCTGTATTATTGGTATTCCAAGCACCCAGCAAACGGGTTCCTTTGTTAGAACCAGCATCCACAATACTCCAGAAGTCTGTCTGTGCTTTCTGGTTGTTATATACATCTTGGTCGCAAACCCCCTGCCAGAACATTGTCAAATCAAAATTTTTGTAGTTCAAAGCAATGTTCAAGCCATAAGAAAAGGCTGGAACTGGATTATAAATCCAATCTTGGTCGTCAGAATTGATAATTCCATTTCCATCAAGGTCCGCATATTTCAATCCTCCAACACGTGCATTAGGTTGTCCGGATGCATCTACCTCAGCCTGATTTTGGAACAAACCTTCAACTACATATCCTACAGAAGAACCATAAGGCATGCCTGATTCAACCAAATTTTCTTTGGATGTATGAGCATACGAACCGGTAGTAGTTGACGGCAAATAAGTTACTCTGTTGCGGAAGAAGTCTACATTGGCGTTAATGTCCAATCCCAAGCCACAAGCTAGTGACTTACGGTAGCCCACGCTAAATTCCATACCCCAGTTGCGTAAAGAAGGACCATTCAACCAAGAAGCGCCGCCTTCTCCCATGGCACCCAAGTAAGCAGGACTAATCAACATGTCATCCACATCTTTGATATATCCATCAATCGTTCCATACAAGCTACCATTCAACAGAGTAAAGTCGGTACCAATATTATATTGAGTAGCAGATTCCCATTTCAAATTAGGATTGGCAAGCTGAGTAGCACGATATCCAGAAAGGAATGTACCAGAACCCTTAAGTTCCAAGTCGTATGCAGTAGAAGTTACACGATCCAAACCATAATCTGCCACAAACAATCCGAACTGGGCATTGTTATCAATAGCTTGGTTACCAGTCTGTCCCCAAGACAATCTGACTTTCCAGTCATCCATCCAGTTCGCTTTTAAAAGCTTAGACAAACGTAAACCTAATGTAGCAGCCGGGAATGTACCCCAACGATTTCCTTTGCCAAAACGAGAAGAACCATCCTCACGCAACGTGAATGAAGCCAATACAAAATCATCAAAATTATAATCAATCTTTCCAAAGAAAGAAGCCAATCTGTAACCTACTTTGGCACCTGTATTCTTCATAACGCCCGCAGCGGCATTCGGCCACATATAATCTATTGTTTCAAAAGCATATCCTTCTGAATAAGCGCCAAATTCAAGTGAACTTTGCTTTGATAATTCAGAGCCCAACAAAATGTTGAAATCATGTTTCTTTGCCACATTGAAATTGTAGTTAATCGTATTTGACCATGTCCAGTTCACTTCATTCTTATTTGTCAATGTAGTCTTTGCGACGTCATTGTTGACAATATCTGAATGAAAAGTGTGAGTAATTGAGTTAATAAGTGAATTATACGTATCGATACCGAAGTTAGAACGGAATACAAAACCCTTGAAAGGCTTTATATCTATATATCCATTACCAAATAAACGCCAGTAGTCCAAGTGATTGTCTTTGTTGTGATACAACTCACGCAACGGGTTCTGACGGTCGCTCATACCTCCCACTGGACCAGCGAAAGTTGTACCATCTTCTTCATATACCGGTACAATCGGCGCCATCTTCAACGCATTTTCCATCGGCGCACAATCCACCTGACTTGAATAAGTCACTGTAAAGTTTTCACCAATAGTGACATACTTATTTATATTATAGGATGAGTTCATACGGGCTGAAATATTTTCAAAGTCCGTATATTTCAATATACCGTTATTCTTTTTGTATCCCAATGAGAACATGGTAGAATGCTTATCGTTCGCATGCGAAAGAGAAAGGTCATAATTCTGAGAGAAACCTACTCTTGAAATTTCATCCAACCAATCAGTATCTGCATAACGCATGGTCTTATTTTTATTGATAAAACCGTCATAAAGACCATTTACTGTATAATTTACATACTGGCCTGTTTTCGGGTTCCATACTGTAATCGGTGTACCCGATGCAGCATTCAGATTTAAACCATAGTTGTTAGCATACGATACCGGATCTTTTCCATCATTCAATGCAGCCTGTGCCATGGCCGTAGCGTATTCAGAAGAATTACATACATCCATCAGCGATTGAGAAGAATAGAACTGCGCTGTCAGATTAGCAGAAAAATCCACTTTCACCTTATCTGCTTTCTTACCTTTTTTAGTAGTAATGATAATTACACCATTAGCAGCCCGTGAACCATAGATAGAAGCGGAAGCCGCATCTTTCAATACCTGCATACTCTCAATATCATTTGCATTCAAAGAGTTAAGAGACATAGTAGTAGGTACTCCATCAATCACATAAAGCGGATCCTGAGAAGAGTTAAAAGAACCGATACCACGAATACGAACCGTAGCCGTACCACTTGGAGAGCCAGTAGTCGTAATGGTCATACCGGCTACCTTACCCTGCAAAGCTCGCATCGGGTCTGGATCTGAATTTGTTTTTAATGCATCTGTAGAAACTACAGCCACAGAACCTGTCAAATCGGCTTTACGCTGAGTAGTATAACCAGTGACAACCACCTCTTCCAGCATTTCTGAATCTTCTTCCAGTACAATATTCAAAACCGAATTGGCCTTTAAAGTTTGAGTCTTAAAACCTACATAAGAAACTACAATTTCAGCTCCTTGCTTCACCGTGAGAGAAAACTTACCGTCAAAATCGGTAATTGTACCATTCGTCGTTCCCTTCTCCAATACAGTCGCCCCGATAACAGGCAAATCATCAGACTTGGAAATAACAGTTCCAGACACCTGCAAGTTTTGTGCTTGCATACCCAAACATGCCATCAAGAACAGGCACGTAAGAAAGAACGTTCTTTTCATGCTTTCCATCGTTACATTAAAATTAAGTTCAACATATTAAACACATATATACATGTTTCTAATAAGATTTCTTATCAAAAACAACATTGCAAATGTACCGTTCATCTTTTAGCATAAGCATAAAAAATGTTTCCTCCTATTGCATTTTTGTTACAAAGAAACAAAAGTACAATAAGAGGAAACATTTACAACATACTACTTCTCAACTAATTACAGCACGTATTTTTTTTAAAAGCTTCTTTCCTTTTTCCGCTGGTTGCAATCAGATATACTCCTAACAATATCAATGGTACACTCAACCATTGTCCGATGTTCAACGTCATGCCTACTTCTTCAGCTACCTGCGGATTCTTCATGAACTCCAACCCGAACCGGGCACCGAAAAAGATTAACAAAGAAACACCCGTAGTCAGTCCGACACGCTTTCCTAAATGAAGCTTGTGATACATAAGCCACGATACGACCAGTGCCACCAGACAGTAAAGCATTTCATAAATCTGGGTAGGATGACAAGCCTGCGCCACCCCGTTCTGATTATACAATTCCTGCCATTCACGCGAGCGGACAAACTCAAATCCCCAGGGTAAGGTCGTGGGATAACCGAAAATCTCAGAGTTCATCAGGTTACCGAAACGGATACACATACAAACCACCGCTACGGCTGGTATCATACGGTCGAACAGCCACCACACACTTTTTTTCGTCACTGTCTTGGAATACCAGATCAAAGCCAGTATCAAGGCAAATACACCTCCGTGACTGGCCAGTCCGCCTTTCCAGATTTTCAGGATTTCTGCCGGATGCGCTCCATAATAATCCCATTCATAGAACAGGCAGTGCCCCAGACGAGCCCCAATCACACTGCTGACAATACAATATACAAACAGTTTATCGGCCCAGTTTTCCGGATACCCTTCCTTCTTAAACAAACGGGAGACCATTTCGTAAGCCAGAATAAATCCAAGCCCCCACATCAGCCCGTACCAACGGATTTCGAGCGAACCCAAATGAACCAGCACCGGATCCACATCCCATACAATGCTCGCAAATGTCATGCTACTTAATTTTTAATCAATAAACTTCACAAAGGAACAAAAAAAATGCATTGCTTCAAAACAGAAGAAACACTCTTTTGAGGGTGCGGCGCCCTTTCACGCGAAGACCAACCCCACCGCTCAGTACTCCCTAAGCAGTACTTCAGTACTTCCGTGGGAGTACTCCAGTACTGCCGGGAAAGTACTACAGTACTGCCAAGGAAGTACTGAAAAACGATAAAATTCTGATTCAAAGTCGCTTTAAAGCAAGTTTGATTACTTTTTCCACAGGCGCATCCGGTTCCTCCTTAAGAATCTGCGCGGTCACCTTTTGAGAAGGTGCCTGTGCAAATCCCAACATGGTCAATGCAGCCACTGCCTCTTCATATATTTCCGTATTGGCAGCTACAGCCACCGACTTAACGGTTGCCGCACTCTCTATACCTGTCACTGCAATCTTATCTTTCAACTCCACAATGATACGCTGGGCTGTTTTCAAGCCAATCCCCTTTACGGTCTTCAGCAACTTATCGTTTCCACTTCCAATCACATTACATAGTTCAGAAGGAGAAAGTGCCGACAAAATCATACGTGCCGTATTTCCTCCAATACCCGATACACTGATAAGCAGCAAAAACAATTCTCTTTCCTGACGGGTGGCAAATCCGTATAACACATACGCATCTTCGCGGATGGCCTCATATATATAGAGTTTGACCTCCTTCTTTCCCTGTACGGCAGAGTAAGTGTTCAACGACACATTAATTCCATATCCCAATCCATTACACTCCACGACCACCCAAGCCGGAGTAGCATCCACAAGTTCTCCTTTGATATATTCAATCATGTTTTTCTAACAATTTATAAAATGGAGAACAAAAATAATGATAAGAAAGTTATAAATTGTAAGTTCAGCCAGTTTTTTTTGGGATTCGTGGCTTTATTGCTTGTTTGGAATGATTCTAATTCTGTATTTTTGCGCCAACTAAAACGAAACAACTTAAAACAAATAAGAAATATGAAAAAGATTAGAGCAGCCGTAGTAGGTTACGGAAACATCGGAAAATTCACACTGGAAGCTCTTGAAGCAGCTCCTGATTTTGAAGTAGCAGGTATCGTACGCCGTAATGGGGCAGAAAACAAACCTGCAGAACTGGCCGATTATCCTGTAGTAAAAGATATTCGCGAACTGAAAGATGTAGATGTAGCTATTCTGGCAACTCCGACCCGCAGCGTAGAACAATATGCAAAAGAAATCCTTGCATTAGGCATCAACACGGTAGACAGCTTCGACATCCACACTCAGATTACCAGCCTGCGCCGTTCTTTGGGTGAAACAGCAAAAGCTCACAACGCGGTAGCTATCATTTCTGCCGGATGGGATCCGGGAAGCGACTCTGTAGTACGTGCGCTGCTGGAAGCCATCGCTCCGAAAGGAATCACTTACACTAACTTCGGTCCGGGCCGCAGCATGGGACACTCTGTAGCCGTTCGCGCCATTGCCGGAGTAAAAGATGCGTTGTCTATGACTATTCCGGTGGGAACAGGTATTCACCGCCGTATGGTATATGTAGAACTGGAAGAAGGTGCAGATTTCAAGACAGTAGAAGCAGCCATCAAAGCTGACCCCTATTTTGTAAACGATGAAACACACGTTATTCAGGTTCCTTGCGTAGACGACCTGAACGATGTAGGTCACGGTGTAAACCTGGTTCGCAAAGGTGTATCAGGTAAGACTCACAACCAGCTCTTCGAATTTGACATGAAGATTAACAACCCGGCTCTGACAGCTCAGGTACTGGTTTGTGTAGCTCGTGCTTCTATGAAGCAGCAACCGGGATGCTACACCATGATTGAAGTTCCGGTTATCGACCTGTTAGCAGGCGACCGTGAAGAACTGATTGCTCACTTGGTATAATACATAATCTTTAACGCTACGGGCCGACTTGTCACACAGATAAGCCGGCCCGTTTTTCCTTTATACATCTTATAACCACTTCTTCACAATCTCCTCCGTACGCTCCCACAACTCCTGCTGTTGCACATGAGGAAGATACTTCCCGGATAACCTTACAGCATGTCCGCTTACATTCAATGTACCGGTACGCCTGCCTGCCTCTTCATCCAGCAGCAAACCGATTGCCGTGGCTGCCCCTTGACGAGGTGTCCGGATAAACGGCCGGAAGAAAATATCCGTCAAAGGGTCAAACCACATGTGCATGGTGATAATATCCGTCGAAACAATGCCCGGATCAGCCGCATTCACCACAATTCCTCTCTCCTTCACACGAACTGCCAGTTCAAGCGTAAAAAGCGTCAAAGCTAATTTCGTATTGCTATAAACCGGTATTCGCCAGAAACTCCCCTTCTTTCCGCGCAAGAAAAAATCCGGAAAATCCAATTTGCCGATTGCATACGTACACGACACCATGTTGACCACTCTGCTTCCCTCTCCCATTAGTGGAAGTAACCTGCGTGTCAACAGATAAGGCCCCACATAATTCACACTCACCGTACGTTCCAGTCCATCCTCCGTCAGCCTGCGACCAGTTTCCATCGTCCCGGCATTGTTCATCAGCAATGCCAGTCTCTCCCCACGGGCACAGAGTCGCTCCGCAAAGTCAGCCACAGAAGCCAACGAAGCCAAATCAATATACATGACCTCCACCTCCAGATTCCCCGTTTCCTTCACCAGCCACTCTCTTTTAGCCTCAGCCTTTTCCCTGTTACAGCAGGCCATTATCACCCGATAACCAGCCAACGCCACCGCACGGGTAATCTCTGTTCCCATTCCTCCGTCGGCACCTGTAATCACTGCTAATTTACGCTCCATCTCATCCCTTGCTTTCAATTCGTTCGATTTCTTTCTTCAGACAAGGCGGCAGTTCCTCCTGCAAATGCTGATGACAAGCCATGTCCAACGTGTACATACGGGCAATGCAATAATTACTGTGACGACAATTGCACCGTGCATTCTCTTCCCGTCGCATACGATTCACAAAGTCAGGCTCATTCAGCAGCGCACGCCCCATCTGTACCGCTTCAAAGCCATGATTCAATACCTCCTCTATTTTCTGACGCGACACCAGACCTCCCACATACACCAACGGTATGTCCAGTGCCTCACGAAACTTTAAGGCATCTTCCAGAAAATAAGCCTCACGGAAAGGCACAGAGGGTATCATGTATTTACCTACCAGTCGTACGCCATACTTCAACCACCAACAGGTCATGTAGTGCGTCATGGTTCGGATAGGCATCTCCCCCCGCATCACATACATCGGTGCCTTGCTGACAAACCCGCCGCTCAACACCAGCGCATGCGCTCCCAATTCCTGCAGTTTCCGTGCCACCTGTAACGACTCGTCCAGTTCCATACCTCCCCGAAAACCGTCGCGCATGTTCATTTTCACCAGTACAGCCATGTCATTCCCCGCTGCTTTCATCACTTCCTCCATCACCATCTCCATGAAACGCATCCGATTCGCTAACGTCCCGCCAAATTCATCCTTCCGGTGATTGGTAGAAGGGGAAAGAAACTGGCTAATCAGGTATCCATGGCCGGCATGTATTTCCACCGCATCAAAGCCTGCTTCACGCGCCAGACACACAGACCGTCCGTAAGCTTTCGCCATTTCCGGCAATTCATCGGCACGCAATCCGCGCACAAAAGTCGGTGAATACAAATTGAATCCGCTGCTTGCTCCTACCGGAAGGCATCCACAAATACTCTTATGCGACATATTACCACAATGCCCCAGTTGAATGCTTGCTGCAGCCCCTTCGACATGTACCGCATCCGTCAGCTCACGCAGTCCCGGCACAATCTCCGGGCTCATCCACAACTGACGGTCAAATGAAAGTCCACTACGCGTTACGGCTGCATACGCCACCGTAGTCATTCCCACCCCACCGGCAGCCACCGAACGGTGATAATCCAGCAATTGCGGTGAAGGCACATTTCCCGGACACATGCTTTCAAATGCGGCCGAACGAATACTACGGTTACGCAGTGTCAACGGCCCCAAAGTGACCGGAGTAAATAAAAGTGAATCCATCTTTCCTCCTTTTCCTAATATATATAAGGTATAATTCTTTTTCTGCTACCTACCGCCTGCTTTCCGAACTCCTCACAATAGCGTTTGTAAATGGCATCGGCACGCGGCACCAGATTGGCTGCTGTCCACCACACAAACACCCAGGCCGCAGGTGAAGCCGTCAGCAAGGCAAATCCGGTCCATTCCACCAGCTCCCCAAAGTAATTGGCAGAAGTCACATAACGGTAAAAACCTTTATCCGGCAGGTAATGACGCGTATCGCCCGGCTTCCGTAAATTCCGGATTACATGGTCTGCATGCAGATTGATGGCCATACCTATGAGAAATATCACGAGTCCTGCCCAAGATAAAGGATTTGTCCAGAAAGTGGCCGGTTCGTACTTTCCCGGCAATGCACAACTGAAAAAGCTGGCAGCCAACAAGGTCGCATTGATTACATTGAAAAGTATTCCCATCGCCATGATAGCCAGCGGCATCCGGCTCTTCCCTTTCATCAGTAACGGGAAAACAAATGAGCGCTGAAAGTAATGCAGCATGAACAGCCCCACAAATACGGCCTGCGGAGTATACGCCTCTACTCCTGCCTTCCATGCCCAAATCCCCATTACCACAAATGAAGGAGCTTCCATCAGTACCCAGCCTACTTTGTTCGGCACAGACCATCCCCACGAGCGGGTACGGAACATGCCGTACCCAGCCTTCACAAAATAAAGTGCTACAAAGACTATCACTGCCAGGAAGGACAGGACATATAGCATGATTTGATAAGTTTCGTAATTCATAGCGTGCGGTTTTGCCTTTGAAGATACAGAAAATATCTGTAAAGAGGAAAAGGAGCACGCTTTCTTCTTACTTATCAACCATTAATTATGAATTACTTACGGTTTTCCTAGATTCAAAACTACGAATTAATTAGCATTTTTCAACTATATCAGTTTAACCTCTATTAGAATCTCTATATCTTTCTATTGCTGTCCGATAAAATCGATTGAATATAAAAGAATACCGCTCGGCCATTGGTATTCAATGGTCGAGTCTTATTTTATTATTCCAAGCCCCATCAAAAATAGACAATTGATAATCTTCTTTCTAGTTCACATCTAAAAGAGTTTCCCAATCCTTTTCCGGATGGTTGAAAAGACTGTAGAAATCTATATAATACATAAGTGTAATTCCCATCATGGTTGCAAGGCCGGAAAAGCTCCAGGAACGTATGAGTTTCTTTTTCATTATCATAAGTAGCAGATTAGCTATAAGAGTCACCCAAATCTGTATCTTGATGGCATTCGCACTTTCTCCATAGAAGTATTTCAAGGGGAAGTTCTACTTTATCTGCTTGAATAACAATTCTATCTCCCAACGTTTGTGATAGATTTCTATAATTTCGTTCGGATCTGATTCCATATCGTTTGTTAGCAATGAAACCAGTTTGTGCTTTTTAGTATCGGCACAGGTTATGATACGGGCATGGTGAGTCAGGGTTTCGCCACCCTTCAATACTTTGGAGAACGTAACATGTTGTATCCGTACTTCCATAAATCCTTCTATAGTCTGGTACATACAGTCCTCCATAACAGAGTATTTCAGGTTTTTCTTCATTTTGGTTACATACAGAACGCCTCCCAACGTGAGTGTTTCCAGCTTCTCATAGTCAATGTATGCACGGTCCATGGCAATTATGTCTCCTTTGTTCAGTACTGACGGCCTTAACATGAAGGAATCGTTGGTTGCAGCAGAAGTAAACTTTATATCTGAAGGAACTCCTTCGTTGACATGTATGACGGTATGTACCTTTATACCTCCTTTCTTTTTGCCGGTCTTGGATTGGAGAACAAGGTGATGGTGGTGGAATCGATAATCTGAAGACGTTTCATCCAGGCTTTATCCCTGTTCTTGCGGCTGTCCGAGGAAAGTACATTCCTGTATGTAGCGTATAAGTCACGATAAATGGATTCAAATATAATTTCCGACCGTCGTCTGTTGGCATCGGAAAGAGTACTGCACGAAGGCATTAACCTGATACCCAAATGACAAAGTTTGCGGGATTCTGCCTGCAGGGAGGCAATTATCTCCCGTAAGGAATCAAAACGCATGATGACCGCATAGAGCATAACGACAAGATGAGTCCAGACATCGAAACGTTTTACATAGTGCTCTCCACCATATTTACGACTTAACCGAAGGATTGTTGACTTGTCCGGTAATTTTATCACCTGACAATAGAGCGGCTGTCCGCTAAAATGTGTACTTTTGCCCATGATTAGATTTTATTGTTTGGCGACTGAAATCTAACGAAAATGGGCTGACCTCGCAAATGAAGTCAGCCCTAATTTTAGACCTTTGCAATATTTTTATCGGACAGCAATAAAAAAAATCTATACAACCGATCTCATTGAGAATCTGAACAGGAAAATCAAAAAGTACACAAAACAAAGCTTTCATTCCCTTATGACGATGCCTTAAAAAATACCGTTTACCTTAAACTTATGGAGATTGAGAAGAAATGGACACAGCCTATTCATAACTGGGGGGATTATGAACCAATTTATCACTATTTTTGAAAACAGAATCCAGATATAAGAACAAACTTACAGCTGAATCCTGTTTCCATTTACACAAAATTTTGGACAGTGTTTTGCCACTTTAACCTGTTCATACCGCCCAAGACGCAAGTCTACTCATACTGCTATATGCACTTTGAACAAAGATAAAAATCTGTTTCAACAGAGACATGTTCAAACAACATTTATCTCTATTAAATGTTTTACTAAAAATCATACCTTTTTACTAAAGGAACTTCATGAGCCTCCTTCATTTTGACACGCATTTTTTCGACAATATCCAAATGCCAACCTGACACATCTTGTTGCTCTCTCGGATCTTCTTCCAAATCAAATAATTTCAAATGCGCTTCACAATTCTTTTTTAGATTGGTTATCAGTCCTTTCCATTTTCCGATTCGAATAGCTTTATCACCTCCTCCATCAGGATATTCCCAATAAAGATATTCATGTTCTTTCTGCTTTCGCCCTAATAATTCAGGCAAAAAACTAATTCCATCCGTCTGCGTGAGATTTTTCACTCCTGCTATATCACACACCGTAGGGAATATATCCCATGCTGCACAAATATGCCCACTAACGGATTTTGCCTTTATCCTATTATTCCAGACTACAACCAAAGGAACCCGGATACCACCCTCATGTAGCGAAGTCTTTCCCCAACCATTTTCTGATTTAAAAGGACGAGCACTATCAAACCAAGGTCCATCAATTCCTCCATAATTAATGGCCGGACCATTATCACTCGTAAACATTATAACTGTATTATCATACAATCCCAACTCTTTCAACTTTTCAACCAACCGTCCTATCTGTTCGTCCAAATAGCTAATCATGGCTGCATAAGTAGCATGCGGATAACGACATGGGTATCCTTTTGACTTAAAATAAGGCTCTTCCGTTCCAAACTTTTTCATATAATAATCCACCCAACGTTTGGGAGCCTGCAATGGAGTATGAGGTAAAGTTGTAGTCCATGCCAAAAAAAATGGCTGTTGCTTGTTCTTCTCTACAAACCCAACAATTTCCTCATACATGGCATCTGGACTATATACTTTTTGAGTATACTTACGATAACTCGCTTCATCATAAGGATCAGACCCTTTTTCGGTAAAGGAGCCAGGATCCAATAACTTATTAGGGAGGTATTCTCTTATTTCGTTCCTATACAAAAAAGGCGGATAATAGGTATGAGCCTGACGTTGACAATTATAGCCATAAAAGAAATCAAAACCCATTTTATTCGGTGTTCCCTCTGAACCAGGGTACCCCAATCCCCACTTTCCAACACAAGCAGTCACATATCCATTCCTTTGTAACAATGAAGGAAAAGTGACAGTTCCTGCCGGCATTGGGCGCTGACCTTCCAAAGTAGAATCGGCCAGCATAGCAGCATGACTCCATACATTTCCCCGTTCACCCATTTCGTCATTTCCACGGATATAAGCGTGACCGGTGTGAAGTCCGGTAAACGTAACGCAACGTGATGGAGCAGACACAGCAGAACCTGCATAATATTGTGTAAAGCGCATCCCTTCCTCCGCCAGCTTATCAATATTAGGTGTTTCAATTTTCTCCTGACCGAAACACCCTACATCCCCATACCCCAAATCATCAGCCAATATATAAATGATATTAGGCCTAACTTCTTCCGCATACATTGGTAAAGCACTTAGACCTACCAGAAGCAAACTATTCATTTTTTTCATTTTACATTCCTTCTTTATTACGATTCTATAGGAATCAGTGTTTAACATTAATATCTATCTCCTAAATAAATTGTCAACTTACACTAATCACAATAAGACCTTAATCCCAACCTGGGTTCTGTGTTAGTTTGGGATTCAACACTATCTCTGTAGTCGGCACCTGATACAAATAATATTTCTCCAACCAGCCTTTTCCTTCTTTCAACGGATTATTAAACAAATAAAGAAATCCTTCCTGCATATTTCCATTAGTACCATCAGAAAAGCCTGTTTCGGTATTATAAAGCGTCATTCCGTTAGCCAGTGCTTCACTCTTGGTTGTCCAATAACCTGTTGCTGTTCTGTTCAAGAACCAAGGTGCCATTCTCCAACGGCGAATATCATCGAAGCCAAATCCCTCACCCATCAATTCTATAATCCGTTCTCTGCGAATTTCCCAAAGAAGAGGATCAACCTGTATCCCGTTTTCATTTCCTTTGGGATTATAATATCCCCTATTCGGGTCAAAACTATCGTCAATTTCAGCTACATTCATTGCTGTTACCCCTACACGCTTGCGCAGTTTATTAATAGTTTCATTAGCTACAGACTGGTCAAACTGTCCTGTTTCATACATGGCTTCCGCATAATTCAACAAAACTTCTTCTATTTTAAAGATTGGTTTATCCGCTGTATTCAAACCTGAAGTCGTATTTTCCCAATTAGACCAATTTTTCCACACATAATACCCTGAACGGCAAGTCACAAAAGCTCCTGTGCCCAATCTTGGAATTGCCGGAACCAAAGAAGCTGACCAATTTTGCCCAGGCAAACGTTTCATTCCAACTCCTTCCGTCGTACTACAACTCTCATTTGCCCCTAAAAGATCAATATATTCCCTATCAGCTGGATTATCCGTATACCCCCACGTAGCTTTCAAGTTACCTGCCGGTTTATCCGCACCATTAGGCTCTACTTTATAAGGAGGCATCACAACCTGATACAGTCTGGGATCACGATCACGAAAAACGGCATACATATCCTTTTTATTACCTTGATAATTAGAAAGAGAGTTTCCTATAGGCTTCCCGTTTTTCATTAAATAAAGATCAACCGTATTCTGATTCATCTCTACTTTATGGCTGGAAGTATGTTCAATATAACACTGCCCACTTGAATTGACATTAGCCGTATATTCCTTATAGAGAATAATACCGGGAATTCCTGATAAATCTTCTGAATTCCAAAGTTGTCCATATCCGGCTCCAGGTTGTCCAGCATCTACCCCTGTCCCGTAATACAAATCAGGAAATGTTTTCATCAATTCTTTAGAAACCCGAATACATTCGTTAAGATATATGTCTGCATCCCCCAACTCATGATACTTCCTCCAAGTTCCTTCCCGAAGTGTAAAACGAGACAACGCCGCACGTACACAATTGACATCTATAGTATTTTCTCCATCACGGTTCTTAAAACTACCTATATTTTCTTCAGCCCACTTCAACCGTTCCATAATATGAGCTGCCACCACATCGCGGCTCTCACGCGGTCCATACATTTCCGGAGAAGAATCATCCAACACCTTATCTACCCATGGGATATCTCCAAAACGATTTACCAATTCCATATACCAAAAAGAATGAAAAAAATATCCTACCGCTTTCCAATGGTTCTTTTCCTCCTCCGTCATTTTGGAATTATCAAGATGAGAAAGCATAATATTAACCCTTCTTATAAACTTAAAGTCCCAGCCATTACCCGATGCCACATTAGGTACAGTCTGATAGGCAAACTCATTCTGCTCACTCTCATATTTTGATTCAAGATACCCTGCTCTCATATCTCCTTGATAAAATCCGTTCATACCCCAATCTGTAATAGCGGTACCTAAGGTCTTATCCAAAAACATTTCATAGCAAGGCCACATAAAAGATTTGAAATTATCATACGAAGTAAAAGTATTCTCTTCTGTCAGCCCTGTAACAGGCTTTCTTTCCAAAAAATCATCATTACATCCAACCAATAAAGAGCTGCCCATAACAGCCATACATATTAAAAATCTTTTCATAGTTTCCATTTATTACAGAGTGAAATTAATACCAAAAGATACCGTTCGGAATGAAGGATAATTCCAATTTAATGTTTCCGGATCTATTCCCTTAGGTAAAGAAGAGAAAGTTGCCAAATTCTCTATGCTTATGAATCCCTTCAGTTGCTTAAGAAATAACTTGGACAACCATTTTTTCGGTACTACATAAGACAAAGTCACATTCTTGATACGAAGATAAGAAGCGTCAGAAAGATAGCGGTCTGATTTCCGATAATTGGAACTCTGATTGCCATAATTCCCATAAATCCTCGGGAATTCAGCATCTGGATTAGCACAAGTGAAATCTCCGTTCTCCGCATCTACAGGTTGCCAATAATTAGATAATCCTTCATAGAGAGGTACAAATTTATAATCGTAATACAATGGGAAAGATAACTCATTAGCTATCCATGCGTCTCGCTTGCCCGTACCTTCCAAGAATACGTTCAAATCAAACCCTGCATAATTCACACCCAGTGTGATACCATATAAATAACGTGGAAGTGTATTTCCTATCTTAGTCTGATCGCCAGGATTGGCAAGTGTCTTGTCGCCCTCATAAATAATATTCTCTCCCACAGTCTCATCATCCCTCAAATTCTTAAACTTCACATCACCAGGACGAGGATTAATACCATTGATTGCCACAACCCCATCTTTCAACTGCCAAGATTTGGTATCCTTAAAATCATCTACTGTATAAAATCCGTCAAACACATACCCCCAAATCTCACCTAATTCTTTTCCTTCATAATATTCATCAATCAATTTTGATTCATTACTATCATATTTTGTAATGACTGACTTATAATCTGAAAGATTCAAACCTATCCGATAGCCTACTTCACCTATTTTATCTCTCCAGTTCACATTCAAATCCCAACCTCGCGTACGCATATCCGCAGTGTTCTGAAAAGGAGCATCCGCACCTACCACACCGGAAAGCTGCATACCTGGAGCCAGCATTCCGGTCGTATTTTTCTGATACCATTCAAACGTACCATTCAAACGGTTATTCAAAAGCACAAAGTCAACCCCTATATTAACAGTCGCAACTTCTTCCCAAGTAAAATTATGTCTGACCAAAGAAGGCAACGTATTAATCGCAGAAAGATAAGAGTTGTTAATCAGCCACTTATTGTAATCACTCTTAAGATCCATTGTAGGATAATACAAATAGTTGTCTATATTCTGATTTCCAACTACTCCATAAGAAGCTCTTAACTTAAGCATATCCATCCAAGTTCTCGTCTTTGACATGAAATCCTCTTCTGCTATCTGCCAACCTACTGAACCTGAAGGGAAAAATCCAAAACGATTTTCTTTCGGAAACTTAGAAGAACCGTCATATCGCCCATTCACTTCCAGCAAATATTTATCTTTATAATTGTAATTCACGCGGAAGAATCCACCCCGAATAGCAAACTCGTCATAACTATCTGTCGCAGTTATTTTAGTTGTTCCACCTCCTAAAGAAGGTACATTCACAACTGATTGTCCATAAGACAGTGCTTTCATGGTTTCTGTACATTTAGTCTCCTGATTAAACCCTGCCATCAACTTGAAATCATGACCTCCATCTAATTTAAAGCCATAAGTACCGTAAATATTAAAAGCATTATAATCGGTAGAACGTTTTTCCTTCTCCAAATAGTCTTCTCCCTTCGCAGGTTTGTTCTCTGCCGCTCCTTGAGTATTAGTATACTTAAATGCACCCGTATACCAGTTATAGTCATACACATTCTTGTTAAATGTATATTCAAAAACCGCTTCAAACCCTTTAAACGGCTTTAAAATAGATTTCAAAAAGATGCGTGGATTATCATACACCTTTTTCGCCGGATTTGAATTCATTATTTCATTACGGGGAGTCTGAAATGGAAGGCCAGCAGCCCCACCAATAAGGTCAGCCTCTTCTGGCATCACTCCCTCTGGCTGAAAAGATTGCAGGCGTAGATTATAAATTCCTCCCGCCGGGGAAGAGGGATTAGTTTTCTTGCTGTGAGCATAATTAACAGTTGCTTCTTGAGTAAACCATTTTGTCACATCAGCTGATATGTAAGAACTGAAAGTCAAACGGTTATATTTATCTTTACTGGATACCAATACTCCATCATTATCCAAATAACTTCCAGAAATACGGTAACGCAACTTATCTGTACCTCCAGACATAGAAATATTGTGAGTCATTTGAAACCCTGTTTCCAGCATATTATCAAACAAATCATTCTCATTCAAAAAATACAGAGCACCATCTTCCAAATAAATTCCATCTCCATACGTTGGCACTGAAGAAGGATTCTCCTGACGCTGATCCAACAATTCCATCCAACGCTTCACACTGGGAGCACCTACAGTCCAAAACTGGTCGCCAGCTGCATCAGAATAAGCACGAAGATATTCTCGGACCGACGCCTGTTCAGGAAGATTTACCGCATCCGAAAAACTGAAGTTATTATTATAGTTCAACGAGAAAGCCGTACCATTTTTAGGACGCTTGGTTGTCACCAAAATCACACCACCAGCGGCACGAGCACCGTATATGGCAGTGGAAGAAGCGTCTTTTAAAACGGATATCGATTCAATATCTTCCGGATTCAACATATCAATATCCCCTTCCACATTGTCTATCAATACCAGTGGAGCAATAGTTGTTCCATAATTACCTTCTGAATCCTTCATTCCAATCGTATAGGCTCCTCTAATTTGAAACGACTTGCCTGTCCCTGCCTGATTTCCTCCATTAGAAACCAACAAGCCAGGAACTGCTCCTTGCAAAGCTTCACTTGCACTAACCAAGGGACGGTCTCCCAACACTTCAGCTACTTTAACCGAAGAAACGGCCCCTGTAAGATTCACCTTCTTCTGCGTTCCATATCCCACCACAACAACTTCATCCAACACCTCAGTATCCTCTCTCAAAGTCACAGAAAGCGTTCTCCCGGCCACTGCCTTCAATTCCTGGCTCTTATATCCGATATAAGAAACCTCCAGCATCGCATTATCAGCTACATCAAGAGCAAAGTTTCCGTCAAAATCTGTAATTGTACCATTAGCTGTACCTTGTTCTTTGATAGTAGCTCCAATTACCGGTTCTCCGTTGGCATCGACCACCTTTCCGGTCACTTTTTTAGGCTGTGCAGAAGCAGCTGCCGCAACCGGAGTCACAATAATTTTATTCCCCGATACAGCATATTTTAAACCCAACTTAGAAAGTTCACCTTCTAAAAGTTGCTTTAATTCACGATTGGTTGCAGAAATAGTCACATTTCCTTTCCCCTTGATTTCTGCATCCCGATAAGAAAAGCGATAGGAAGTTTGTTTTTCAATTGCACTGAACAATTCCTTGACAGAAGCATTCCGCAGTTTCACGGTCACTGTACCCGTCTGGGCAGAAGTGCCAACAAATGCAAACATACACAAAGAAATCAAAGCAGTGCGCAGATTCAAGCGTTTTTTAGTACCTTTGTACTCTAAATCAATTGATTGTTTTGCGGTTTTCATAAATTCATACAAATTAAGGTTTTAGTTTATTTTACTATGTGCCACCATAGTTTAATTGCAGGACTAAGCCTTCTTTCATGCCCTGGATAATTTGCCGATTATCCGGGGCTTTTGTTTTCTTCTCATGTTTTCATGCGCTTCGGTTTTAAAGGTTAATAACTATTTTCGAGTTTGAATAGAAATCACTCCGTCTTCATTTGTGTATTTGAACTTATAATGATATTTCAAGACACGCATGATGCTTTCCACATTCTCATCATCAAACGTACCGGTATACACATCGTTCAGCAAAGTCTCATCATCCACGGAGAAAGTGACAGCAAACTTTCGGGACAGACAACGGAACACATCTTCCAGTCGTTCACTACGGAACACCAATTCCTTATTTATCCAAGCTGTTTCCATCTTGTTACTTGTCCGCTCATGCAATAAGTTTCCTGTACGCTTGTTATACACCACTTTTTCATTGGGCTTCACGCGTATACTCTGATAAGGCGGACGTGAAGTGGTTACATCCACACTGCCTTCTACAAGCGACATCTCCACAATGTCTTTTGTCTCGTATGCATACACATTGAATTTAGTACCCAATACGGTAATGTCCATATAGCCTGTACCTACTGTAAACTTCTTTTCCGTATCTTTCTTTACCTCAAAAAATCCTTCTCCACTCAATGCAACCTTACGGTCATTCCGCCCAAAATCCTGACTATAGGTCAAAGAAGATTTGGCATTCAGATGCACAATGGTTCCATCGGGAAGGGTAACGAGCGACTTACCGTAGTCACCTGAGCGTATCACCACATTCTGTTCTGCCAGTGCATTGATTTCGTTCCGCTGCATAAAGGTCAATACCGTCAAGCTTCCGGCAATTAGCAACAACAGTGAAGCGGCAATCTGCATCCAGTAGCGTTTCAGCGTGAAACGAGGTTTCACTTCTTCCGAACGAATATGCAAGCCTTCATAGAGCGTTTTCATTTTTTCTTCCGACAAAGGAGAATGGTCTTCAAACTCTTCCCACTCTGCTTCTAAAAGATGTTTTAACTCCACATCGGATATAGTATCCATGTGGGTTCGCAAATCCTGAAATTCCGCCGGCGTGATGTCACCGGAACGGAACTTGTGTAACAATCCTGATACCTTATCGTTTATTTGTGCACTCATAAACTTTTTTCGTTTGTTTATGGGTAATATCCAATAAGGGCAGATTTATAACATATCAAATTGTATGTTTTAAAGCATAAAATGATTTTTACGCCAAAAACAGGAGCAATAAAGGATAGTATTGACGTAATTCCGTACGAAGTATCTTCAGGGCAGCAGACAACTGATTGCGTACTACCTGCTCTGTAACCGATAGTTTTCCGGAAATCTCAGCGACCGACATGCCGTATTCTTTGTTGAGTTCAAAAATTTCCCTCTGACGGGGTGAGAGATGCTGTTTGGCTTTCTCCAAAGCCTTTACAAAACGGTCGTAGTCCAGTCCGTCGGGAATCTCATTGGCAGAAGAAGCCAGTTTGTCCCGGTATTCTACATATTCTTCCATCGACGGATTGTGAATCTGTCTTCTCAATTCTTTCAGCAGAAAATGATAGGCTATGGTAAAGAGATAGGATTTGAAAGACTGATCAGGATTCAGGTGTTCCCGGTTAGTCCAGATACGGAGAAAAGTTTCCTGCACCACATCATCAGTCGCTTCTTCCGATTTGAGGTACTGAAATACAAACCGATATAGTCTGGACACCCACAGTTCATAAAGCTGCTTATAAGCACGCTCCGAACCGGATTTTACAGCCAATATCAAGTCTTCTTCCTGCATTTTCTTCCTCGTTTATGTATTTTTCAAAGAAATAAGATGTGCAAATTTACATCTTTACATGAAAAGAGGAAATCTTTCATAAAAATAATGCAGGTGAAAATTCAACTGGCCAACCCTACTTATTCCTCCTCTTACCTTTATATATTCTTCTAAACTCCCTTACAAATTCTCTGTTTCACAGTGCGGGATTTGTATCCCACACTGTGAAATATGTATCCC